>OBLW0100000140.1_pt1 | contig 57549 bp, 57 predicted proteins | sample 1520161 | NCBI WGS metagenome assembly OBLW01 (sample SAMEA3539309, study PRJEB22396) | soil metagenome | biome: tundra; feature: field; material: soil | place: USA | collected 2010-05 | depth 0.15 m
GGACGTGAAAGAAGCCGCCCCGGAAACGACGAAAAAGAAGTAAACGCAAGATTAGCTCCGCGTCTCTGGGTCTCCGCGTCAATCTTTTATGAACGGCCTTCTCACCGACCTCTACGAGCTCACCATGGCGGCGGGCTACTTCGAGGCCGGCAAGACCGAAGAGATGGCCACCTTCGAGATGACCGTGCGGCGGCTGCCGGCGCGGCGCAATTACGTCCTGGCCGCCGGCATCCCTCAGGTGGTGGATTACCTGCTCAACCTGAGCTTCACCGCCGAGGAAATGGAGTACCTGCGCGGGCTGGCGCAGTTTCGCAACGCCTCCCCGGCGTTCTTCGACTACCTACGGCGCCTGCGCTTCACGGGCGATCTTTTCGCGGTCCCCGAAGGCACGCCGCTATTCGCCGGCGAGCCTATGCTGACGATCCGCGCGCCCATCGTCGAAGCCCAGATTCCGGAAACCTACGTGCTTTCCGCGGTAACCTTCTCTACCCTGGTCGCCTCCAAGGCGGGACGCTGCGTTGAGGTGGCCGGCGGCCGCCCGGTGGTGGAATTCGGTACGCGCCGCGCGCACACGCCGGAGGCGGGCGTGCTCGGAGCGCGCGCCGCGTACCTCGGCGGTTGCGCCGGCACCAGCAACGCGCTGGCGGGCTTCCGCTACGGCATTCCGGTCATGGGCACGGCGGCGCATTCCTGGGTCATGGCTTTTGCGGGAGAGGCCGAAGCGTTCCGCCAGCTCCAGCGTGTGCTGGGTGAATCTACCATCCAGATCGTCGATACTTACGACACCTTGGAAGGCGCTCGCCGGGCGGCGCAAACCGGCCGGCCGCTGTGGGGCGTTCGCCTCGATAGCGGCGATCTGCCCGCGCTCTCGCGCCAGGTCCGGACCATCCTCGACCAGGCCGGCTTATCCGATGCCAAGATCATGGCCAGCGGCAACCTGGACGAATACCGCATCCGAGATCTGGTAAACGACGGCGCTCCCATCGACGTCTTCGGCGTGGGTACGGAGCTTGCCACCTCGGCCGACGCCCCTGCTCTAAGCGCCAACTATAAGATGGTCGAGCTGGATATCCAGGGCATCAAGCGCTTCACGGCCAAGTTCAGCGAGGACAAGATCTCCTTCCCCGGCGCCAAGCAGATTTTCCGCGACGTGGCACGCGACGTGGTCGCGCGCTCGGGTGAATGCGGCAAGGGAGAAGCCCTGCTCCAACCGGTGATTCTGGGCGGCCGGCTGGTGGAGCCGCTGCCCTCGCTCGAACAGGCGCGCCGGCGGGCGGCCGAGTCCATCGCCAAGCTCTCGCCGGCTCTGCGAGAATTGGAGGTGGCGGAACCTCGCCCCGTGATCTATAGCCGCGAATTGCGCGCCTTGATCGAGCAGACCCGCCGCAACCTGCTGGCATGAGAACGGTCTTTTTCGATATCGATACGCAGTTGGATTTCCTCTATCCGTCCGGGGCGCTCTACGTTCCCAAGGCCGAGCTCATTGTGCCCGCTGTTGCGCGCCTGAACCACTTCGCCGCCGCGAACGGCTTTCCCGTGGTTTCCACCACCGACGCGCATACGGAGGACGATCCGGAATTTGCCGCGTGGCCTCCGCACTGCGTCGCCGGCACGCTGGGACAGCGCAAGCCCGAAGCCACCTTGCTCGACGGCCGCGTGACGGTCCCCAACCGCGAATGCGAGCTGGGCGTTGACGGCGCGCGCCAGATTGTCCTGGAGAAGCAAACGGTGGACGTATTTCAGTGCCGCAACATCCAGCGCGTGCTGGAGCGCCTGAACGGCGCAGGCTACGTGGTGTACGGCGTGGTGACAGAGATCTGCGTGTTTCGCGCGGTGCGCGGCCTGTTACAGACCGGGAAGCCCGTGACCGTGGTGACGGACGCCGTGGAAACGCTCAAAGCCGAAGATTCCGAGCGGGCCATGGCGGAAATGCGAGCCGCCGGCGCCAGGCTGGCGACCGTCGCGGACGTTTGCGGCCAACCGGCCGTGTCCGTCATCTAATCGTCAGGAGGATAATCATGTCCCTTCGGCCGGTTAAGCGGCTCATCAAATCCAAGCCGACTCTGGAAGGTGCGGGCGTGCACTTGCGGCGCGCGTTCGGTTTCGGCAACACATCCGAATTCGACCCGTTCCTGCTCCTCGACGACTTCCGCAACGACGTTCCCGAGGACTACCTGGCGGGCTTCCCGTGGCATCCCCACCGCGGGATAGAAACCATTACCTACGTCCTGGCCGGAACCGTGGAGCACGGCGACAGCATGGGCAACCGCGGCGCCATTGCCGCCGGCGACGTCCAGTGGATGACGGCGGGGAGCGGGATTGTCCACCAGGAGATGCCCAAGGGCGACGCGGTGGGCCGCATGCATGGGTTCCAATTGTGGGCCAACCTTCCCGCCGCGCTCAAGATGACCCCGCCGCGTTACCAGGAGGTGAAAGCCGCCGACATCCCGGAGGTTACGGATGACGACGGGGTCCACGTGCGCGTGGTCTGCGGAAACTTCTGGGGAACCGCCGGCCCCGTGGACGGAATCGCCGCCGACCCGTTGTACCTGGATGTGTCGGTGCCTCCCGGCCGCAGGAAGACGCTGCCCGTCGAAACGACGCGCCACGCCTTCGCCTACGTTTTCGCGGGGGGTGGAAAGTTCTGCAACGCGTCCGGCCCGCTCGCCGTGCCGACCGAGGGAGTGGGATGGGCGGACACGGCGCCACCCTCGGAGGCCGAAAACCGTTCGCTGGTCCTGTTCGACCGTGGCGACGAACTCATGGTGGAGGCTGGAGAGCAGGGGATCCGCTTCCTGCTGTGCTCGGGACAGCCGCTCCAGGAGCCGGTGGCGTGGTATGGCCCGATCGTGATGAACACGCAGGAGCAACTCCGCCAAGCCTACCAGGAACTCGAGCAGGGAACGTTCCTGAAGCGGACCGCCGGCGCTACTTAGGCTCGGCGAAGAGGGCGAATTCGCTCAAGATCGGGCTCGCCGACGCGTTGGTCACACGCAGCCGCAGACGCGAGGCCGTGACTGGCTGAGCCAGACGGATCAGGCGGCAGGGGCCGATGCTGGTGGCGGAGGCCACCGGCTGCCAGGATTTCGCCTCCCAGCGGTCCACCGCCAGGGCGTCGATGCGCTGGCCGAAGCGTATGGCCTCGCGGATGCGGATCACGTTGAAGGAGGCCCGGTGGGCGAGTTCGATGGTGACCTGCGGCGTCTTGACCCCGTCGTCGGTGGCCCAGACGGTATCGTCCCGGCCATCCACAAGGTTCGCCGGGCCGTACATACGGCGGTCGCCGCGCGTGTTGGAGGCGATGGTCTTGGCCCGGGCCGCCAGGTTCTTCGTGAAGGTGGCCCGGCGGTACTCTCCGAAGGCCTTCAACGAGGCGATGTCCCGCTCCCCGAGCAGGCCCGCGCGGTTCGGCGGGATGTTTAACAGGAAGCTGGCGCCACGGCCGACCGACTGGTAGTACAAGGCGATCAACTGAGCGGGCGTCTTGACCCTGGCGTCTTCGGTATCGCGCCAAAACCAACCCGGCCGTATGGAGACGTCGCACTCGGCGGGGAGCCAATTCGATCCGTCGCGGGTCCCCGTGGGCGACTCGCGATCGCGCACGTTGCCGGGGGACGCCGGACCGCCATCCGCGCCCACCGGGTCGTAAGCTGCCCAACAGGGGTCGCCCGCGATGCCTTTTTCGTTGCCCACCCAGCGAACGTCGGGGCCCATGTCGCTGAAGATGACGGCGTCGGGCTGGAGCGAACGCACCAGGCTCCAGGTTCCGGGCCAGTCGTAGTAGGTGCGCTTGTCGATGGTGCGCTTCTCGTTGGCGCCGCCGTAGTAGCCGTCGCCGCCATTGGCGCCGTCGTGCCAGACTTCGAAAATCGGCCCGTAATTGGTCAGCAATTCGGTGAGCTGTTGCCGGTAGATGCCGATGTAGCCGGGCTTCCCGTACTGAGCGTTGTTGCGGTCCCAGGGAGAGAGATAGACGCCGAATCCCAGGCCGCGGCGGCGGGCCGCGGCGGCGATATCCCGGACCACGTCGCCCTGGCCGGATTTCCAGGAACTTTTGCGGATGGAGTGGTCCGTGGTGGCGGTGGGCCAGAGGCAGAATCCGTCGTGGTGCTTGCAGGTGAGGATGACGCCGCGCATTCCGGCGTCGGCCAAAGGCGCGACGATGGCATCGGGATCGAACGCGGAGGGCTGGAACAGGTTCGGATCCTCGTCTCCATTGCCCCATTCCCTGCCCGTGAACGTGTTGACGCCGAAGTGGAGGAAGGCGGTGGTCTCGAGCTGGTGCCAGCGCAGTTGGCGTTCCGACGGTATCGCTCCGAAAGGGGCTGGCGCCGCAGCCTCGCCCACCGCGAAAGCCGCCGAGACAGGCAGCGCCGATAGAAAACCGCGTCTGGTGATCACTCCTTTACGATAATCGAAAGCGCGCCCGCGGCGGGAAACGCTATAAAGAGATTCCACTCTTTACCGATATGTGATTTGAGGCATACACTGTGAACCGAATCGGAACTTCCGTTGGCGCCAGAATCTGGCTGGTGGTGGCGCTGTGCCTCGGCGTCGGCGGAGGCGCTATCTGCGTCCAGACGTACGAATTGAACGCGACCAGCGCCAGCTACGAAAACACGCTGCGGGACCTGCAGGAGCGGACCCTGGAGCAGGACGCCGCGCGGGTGATGCAGGTGACGTTCAAGAAGCAGGTCCAAGAGTGGAAGGACGTGCTCCTGCGCGGCTACAATCCGGAAGACCTGGCAAAGTATTCGGGACAGTTCCGGGCGGATGCCGTCAAGGTGGGCGAAATGGGCTCGGCTCTCCGGGCGTCGATCACGGATAAGGACGCGCGTCTGGCGACCGAGGCGTTCCTCCAGTCCTACGCGGACATGAGCGGCAAGTACGAGTCCGCCTTACGGGTTTTCACCGCGGCCAAGGGGAGCAACGCGCGCGAAGTGGATGCGCTGGTGAAGGGGCAGGACCGCGCGGCCACGGACCTGATCGATGCAGCCGTGGATGCTCTGGTCAAGCGCGCCAACAGCGCTGTCGCATCCGAGAAGGAAGCCGTTGCCAGGAAAATCTGGGCCGTAAGTCTGGTGGTCCTGTTGGCCTTTGCCGCGATCGCCGCAATCGCGGCTCTCACGATCCGCAGGATTACCGGCGCGCTGCGCGATGCCGTCGGGAAGCTGAGCGACACCGCCAAGCAAGTGGCCAGCGCGGCGTCGCAGGTGTCCTCCTCCAGCCAGTCGCTGGCGCAGGGCGCATCCGAGCAAGCCGCCTCGCTCCAGGAGACCTCCGCATCGAGCGGGGAGATCATCTCCATGGTGCGCAGGAACACCGAGAACTCACGCGTGGTGTCGGACCTCATGACCGGATCGCAGCAAAAATTCGTGGACACCAACGAGAAACTGGACCACATGGTGCAGGCCGTGGGGGACATCAACGCGCAGAGCGAGAATATCTCGAAGATTATCAAGGTCATTGACGAGATTGCCTTCCAGACCAACATCCTCGCGCTGAACGCGGCAGTGGAGGCGGCGCGGGCGGGTGAAGCCGGCCTGGGTTTCGCGGTGGTGGCCGACGAAGTCCGCAACCTGGCGCAGCGTTGCGCGCAGGCGGCCAAGGACACCTCGGCGCTCATTGAGGAATCGATCGCCAAGTCGAGCGGCGGCAAGGCCAAGGTGGACCAGGTTGCGGGGGCGATTCGGGTCATCACCGAGGAATCCACGAAGGTCAAGACGCTGGTCGAGGAAGTGAGTGTGGGCAGCCAGGAACAGGCCCGCGGGATCGAGCAAATCAGCGGAGCCATTACGCAGATGGAGCAAGTGACGCAACGGGTGGCGGCAAGCGCCGAGGAAAGCGCCGCGGCAGCCGAGGAACTGCACGCGCAGTCCGAGACGCTCAAGGGCGTGGTGGAGAATCTGGCGGCGATGGTGGGCGCCGGCGCGATCGCCGACGCTGACGTTCAGCCGGCCTGGCGCGGCTGACGGCGCCCAATTTGTCGTATAGATCCCGTTTGTTCTCTTTGATCGCCTTGTCCAGCACGCCCGGCTGAAGTAGAGGCTGACGTTGGGCCGAGCGAAGCATCTCCATCACTTGGGCAACGGAACGCGTGGCGGGCACGATCCCCAGGACGGGGTTGGGCGGCTCTATGGGCGTCAGCCGTGCGCCGGGAGTTTCACGATCCTCGATCACGATTTCCCTCCCGCGGCGTCAATGTCGGCGGCCGGGGCGCCATCGGAAAGTGGAAGCATGTCGGGCGACAGGATCCGCGCGCCCATCCAACCGGCTTCCGTGAAACGGCGCGGAGACGGGGTGACGACAATCTTGTAGCTGCTGTCTTCGAGCGGCAGGGCGGTTCCCTGCGATTGCAGGGGATAGACCAGGGCCAGGTACTTCAGAATCGCGTAGATATCGCCGTCCTGGGGCTGGCGGAAGTCGAAACCCTGCGAGCGGAAGTGTATGGAGACGCCCCGGCCGGAGAGCCGCCACGCCAGAAACGCGCAGCAATCGACGGCGCGCTCGAACCAGGCGTCCAGCGTGAACGGAATATCGCGGTCGAGGAACATCTCGACGGTCTGCTCCTGTTCGCGGGCGAACTCGCGGACCTGCACGGCGCCCACATGGGCGGTGGCTTTCCAATCGACGTGGCGGGCGCTCTCCAGGACTTCGTAGGGGCGGATACGATAAAAGTCCTTGCCCAAGCCGCGGTAATGGGTTTCGATCTCGCCATCGATCCCGAGCAGAAGGTCTTCGAAGCCGGGGTGCGGGTCCAGGGAGGGATAGACGAGGGTCTCGCGGCGGAGCATGACGCGCGCGGATTTCTCCAGGAACCCGAAGGGAAACGAGGTGGAGAAGGCGAAGCCGTTCTCGCGATAGGTCCCACGCCTGGGAAAGCGCACTTCGACGTTGTGTTCCAGGGTGGCGTGGCTGGCGATCAGAGGGAAATAGACTCCGGACTTGAGCGAGGGGCTGTCCGGGTTATGAATGGCCTCCACGCGAATGGAGAACGACGGCATCAACCACTTCTGGTTGCGCACGAAGAGCTTGGCGGGAACGTGGCGGCCGGCAGGGATATGTTCGGGCACCAGGAAATCCAGTTGGAGTCCGGCCAGGCACAGCCGGCTCACGAAACCCGAGACGAGCAAAGTGGCGAGCATGGCGGCCACAATCAGAAACAGCAGATTGTTAGCCGACGCGACGGCGGCGAAGCCCATCAGCAGAATGCCGAATACGAACAGCAGTCCGGCGCGCGTGACCTTGTAACGGACGCGGCGGGTGAAAAAGCTTCGGAGTTGTCGCCAGCCGTTGCGCACGAGGGGTGTCTTGATTGTAGCGCCGGGTGCGGCTTACCGGCGCGAGCTAAGACTCGCCAAGGAAGAAGGCGGACCAGGCTAGAGTTTTGCACATTTAGGCTCTAGGTAGTATGAAGTCGGCTCCGAGCTGATCAAACAAGATTGCAGATCAGACAACCTTATCGATCTGCCAAGACAGGTCAACCCGAGGAGCGGATTCAACCAAGTATTCAAGCGAGCATTGAAGACAGGGCGGAGTTTGATGGGCGCACCACCATGCGGGCACGACGTGGCTCATCCGTTCGTGCATCGACTTCAAAAGGTCCACAACACCGCGCACTTCAATCGCAGATTTCTTCTGAGCATTCATGGAATTTGTAAATCCTTTCGGGGGTTTTGCCCCTATACAAGATAAGTGGCCATGCGCCAGTAGAATTCTCACCATACCCGCAAGAGTTCTCACCATACCCGCAATTGGGGGTTCCTGGGCCCCTCAAAAAAGACTCACTCAGATGCTCATCGGAGCCCATCATGGATAGCGAAGCGCCAACGAAGACGGGGACCGTAAGCCGTTTGAGGTGGGCTCTGATCCGGAAAGCCTAGTTAAGTTAGCGTTCGTCTAGAAGTGGCAGCTGCGGACAACGGTGATGGATACCCACGATGAAGTGTCTTGCAGCAATCGTTATCCGAACCCGCGGATCCGACGTGTCAACACGCGCGCGCTGCAAACAGGGAGTGCCAAGGGGGCGCGGCGGAAGAGAACGCAGGCGGGTTGGTGTGCGAAGAAACCGGAGCACGCTGCGCGCTACCGCATCCGGCAGCGGGGCTCTGGCACTCAAATCGGGCTCGGCAGAGGACGATAAACCGCGCCTTGGCACGCGACTTCGCCAGCCGGTACTGGGTCCCCGTGAGGCCTAGCTCCCGCTGGATGTACTCTGGCGGCTGCTCCTTGACGTAAAAGCGGACCAGCACCTCCCGGTCCCGGCGGCTAAGCGTCTCCAGGACGTGACGGGCGATTTCCATTTCCTGCTGTCTTATGGCTTCAGCTTCCGGACTAAGGCGGCTGCAGGCTATAGATCCGGCCAGTACTAGATCTTGCTCGGTGTGCCGCCTGCACACGACGACCCGGATTGCGTCGGAAGCGTTTCGTTTGGCAATGGTGCGTACGTACCCAGGCAGGCACTCGGGTTCGCGGAGCTGCCGCCGCCGGATTTGGTCCACCAAATCAAGAATCAACTCGTGGTATAGGTCGTCGCTCTGGGCTACCCCGACTTGCCTGGAAAAATACGATCGAAACGAACTGAATTTGTCGTAAAGGACGGCAAATCCTTGTGGCTCGGAGCGTAACACCGCGTTAACGACGGAAAGCCATTCCGGGTTTTCAACTTTCATACTCATCTGTTTTCAACCGTGGCACTTAGTCTGTTTTCCGTAAACCGCCGCGGCCGCGCGGGAAATGAAGGGCAAACCATCACCACAAGTACCAACAACTCGGCGAAAATCTATGATATGGGTGGATATAATGATATGATTGTAGCCGGGAATTGCAACCTAAAGTGCTAAAAGTACTAAAAGTACTAAACTTTGACAGGTTAATATCGGATTAAGTGCTATTACGCACTAAATGAGGGAATGTTCAGTCCGAACCGGTACAGATCGATGGCACGACGGATCCGCTTCGAAGGTCACGGTCTGTTCCACCAGGGACTGGAATCCGAGATTCTCCAGCATGGTGATCGCCGGCAGCAGTCCGCCAGACTCTTGCCGGAGAAGTCGTAGGGCGTGGAAGCATTGATTTTATTGGGTTCCGAAACAACATCACAGACCCCTTGATAAGCGGGCTCCCGGCCGCTATCCTGTTCTTGTTCGTTAACCATTTGGGTGGCTCCTGAGAATTGGCTCGCGAAGCTGCGAACTCCGCGGACCTACTGCTTTAACGCAGGATTCTCAGGAGCCCCAAATGGCGTCACGCCTCAACCGGTCCGCCAGCCGTCAGGCGCCGTGCATAGGTCAGGTTCTACATAGAGAGTGCCGATTTTGAGGCATTTCAGACTATCTAGAACCCTTTTTCCGCAAACTGCTAGTGCTCCGTCTTGTCTTCGTCGGGCGCGGAGAGTTTTCCTCCGCTCCCTGAACGGCTCGCCGGAACCGTCTTGACTGTTCCAGCGCTTCACAGCAGCTGGCGCATTCCTGAACGTGGAACTCGAAGGCTTCGCCTTCAGATTGAGAGAGGCGGCCCAAGAGGTAGGCGTCCGCAGTCTCAGCGGGATCAGCCGGACAAGAGGTGGACTTATTTGGCACGAGATTAATGGTGACGGCACGGAGACCCGCAATACAAGATCCAGTACTTCTAGACTAGGCATGTAATACCGGTGACCGACCCGCGTGGTGTGTTGGAATATCCCACGCTTCGTGTGGAACATTTCTACAATTCTACTGAGATTCGGGGCGCCGTCAGGCGACTAGAACAACGAGAGGCTGGTTCTTACGGAGAGAATTCGCACCGACAGTAGTTCACCGGCCTCAGAATTAGAATCACCATCGGGCGCGACAAAACGCTTCCTTGAGAGCTTTCGGTCTATTCGCGTGCTTGGAACTTGAAACGAGGACGGCGGCTGGTGTGCCTTGCGTCCGGGTTGCTGTACCCCGCCGACACGGCTGTCGTGATGGTGGCCCAGGATCAGGCCGCCGGTCGATTCGTTCTCCAGAAGATGCGTAGGAAGACCGGCTGTTTCGGAAGGGAGCTACTTCAGATCATGCAAAGAACGTCACACAGCAGCCCGTGGTGGCCAGTGACCAGGTACGGAAAACGCCTATGATGAATTTGACCAAGACCGCCGATTTTGCCATACGGGCCATGTTACGCTTGGCGGGCCTGCCGACAGGAACTCGCACCCGCAGTGCGGAGATTGCTCGCCACACCGACGATAGCGGGGCCCCCATCCGGGACGAGAGCGGCGGGATCAAAGGCGCCATATTGGTGTTTCGGGACATAACAGCGCGCCTTCAGGTGCAGCGCGCTTTAGCCGATTCGGAACGACGCGACCGCCTGTTGTTTGAGAATAATCCTCAGCCCATGTGGGTCTACCATCGAGAGAGCCTGAAGTTCCTGGCCGTCAACCGTGCTGCCGCCCAGCAGTACGGCTATGACGAGGTGGAGTTCCTGTCCATGACGCTGCGGGATATTGGCCCTGCGCAGGACATCCCCGCTTTCCTGAAGCACACCTCCCAGCCAGTGCAGACGCTGCATACGGCGGGCCAGCGGCATAAGAAAAAGGACGGCACCATCATCATGGTGGAAATCGCCTCCCATCCGATTGAGTTTGCCGGGGCTCCCGCTTGCTTTGTCCTGGCCACAGACGTGACCGAGCGAGAAAAATTGACGCAGCAGCTTGAGCAGTCACAGCGCTTGGAGAGCATGGGCAGGCTCGTAGGAGGCGTCGCCCACGATTTCAACAATCTCCTCACCGTGATCAACGGTTATGCCGCCATGCTCCTGGAGCAGGCCGCGCCGGGCAGCGGCACGTACGAGAACCTGGCGGAAATTGGGGGAGCCGGAGCACAGGCATCAGCTCTCACCCAGCAACTGCTGGCCTTCAGCCGCCGACGACTGGTACAGCCGATCGTCTTGAATCTGAACCACGTGGTACTGGATATGGAAAAGATGCTGGGGCGCCTCATCGGGGAGGACATTGGCCTCCGCTGCCGGCTGGCGCCAGACTTGGGCCATATTGTGGCCGATTCGGGACAGATGCAGCAGGTCATCATGAACTTGGCGGTCAATGCCCGCGACGCGATGCCGCGAGGAGGGCGCCTGGTGATCGAAACTGAGAACGTGGAAGTGGATTCCGCACTCGTTGCCGCTCACCCTGATCTGGCCCCGGCGCCGCACATTTTGCTTGTGGTCAGCGACACCGGTACTGGAATGAGTGCAGAGGTCAGGAGCCAGATATTTGAGCCGTTCTTCACCACCAAGGCCGTGGGCGCTGGCACTGGACTAGGCCTAGCCACCGTCTATGGCATGGTCAAGCAAAGGGGCGGCTCTATCTGGGTGCACAGCGAACCCGGCCAGGGTACCACATTCAAGATCTACCTGCCGAGAGTCGATGCGCCGCTGGCGGAACCGGCATCCGAATGCGAAGCAGACTTGCGTGGCACTGAGACCGTGCTCGTCGCTGAAGACCAGGCCGAGGTCCGCCATCTGATCGTCAAGGCTCTGAAGCGCTATGGCTATCGGACCATCAGCGCCGCCAGCGGCCTCGAAGCGTTGCGTCTGGCCGAGGAGTTTGACGGTCCCATTCATGTTTTGCTAGCCGACGTGGTGATGCCCGGTCTCAGCGGCCAGGAATTGGCCGAGCGCCTGCTCGGCCAGCGGCCGGACGTGCGTGTCCTTTACACGTCCGGTTATACGGACGAAGACATCGCCCGCCGGGGCGTGATCGACCCGGCAGTCGCGCTCATCCCAAAGCCGTTCACTTCCAAGTCGCTCGCCAAGAGGGTCCGGCAGCTTCTAGAAAACCAGGAGGCCCGCCCCACTGGGCGCTAGCGTCCGTCGGCGCTTCCTGCGTCAGATACTCGACGAACCGGTTGTCGTGGCGCTCGATGTGCTGCCGCGTCCAGACTTCGACGAACAGGGCCAGGGTTCCGCACGGATTGATCGCTCCGGAGGCGAACTCCTCCTTCACGCTATGAAGCTGTTCCAACAGCCGCTGGTGTTGGGCGGCGTGGGCGGCGGCATCCTGGTAGTGGCTGGACCGCATCAGCTCTTCTTCGGAAGCGAAATGCCTTTCGATGGTTGCGACAAACCCGGCGAGCTTTTCGGTCAGTTCGCGCACGGGCCGTCGCAGGTTGATGGCGCTGCGAAAAGCGCTGAGCGATTCCAGGACCTCCCGATGGTCGCGATCGATTTGCGAGGCCGCCGCGGAAGGCTCCGCGTCCGTGGTATGCGCATCCATAGCCCCAGCGTAGGGGCTTGCGCGCCTGGGATCAACGCTCTCTGTGGTTATGATACCGGCCCTGCAATCCCTGTTAGAATTTCGCTTCGGTCGATGGATGGAAGGAGTCTCCGTGAAGAACATCTTTTGGCTTGGCGTGGCCGCGGCGGCGGTGCTTTCCGCGCAAGAGTACAACCACGCGGTGGGCAAGTACCCGGGCGACCCGAAGGAAGACTTCGCGCCGGCGCTGGTTCCGGACGCAGCCACATACCGCAACCTGGCGCTACACCGGCCGGCTTACCATTCGGGCAGCTTCGACTACAATCAGACGGCCCAATTGATTACGGACGGGATCAAGGAAACTTCCCTGCCGCGGGCTATGGTAGTGACCACCAGCGCTCCGCCGGCAACGCCAGGCGCGGGCGGCCGGGGTGGTTTCGGCGGGGGCGGCCGCGGTGGCGTAGTCGTGGCGGGCGAGCATCCCTGGATCCAATACCAGTTCACGGGCGGCCCAGGCCCGCTTGAAATCGACCGCGTAGACCTCAACGCCGCCAACGGGGCAGGGGGCAGAGGAGGCCGGGGCCAAGCTGCGGCGCCGGCCAGCCCGCCGGCCACCGGAGGCTGGAGCGTGATGGTTTCCGGCTCGGACGACGGCCAAACCTGGGAGGAATTGGGCCGCGTCACGGGCAGTACCCCTCCGGCGGCGCAGTTTCGGCCATCCATCCCGTTCGGCGCACCCGCGCGCATCCGCTTCCTGCGCATTGCGCTCGAAGCCCCCAGCGTGACCACCTGGCGCGTTGCCGAGGCGCTGTTCTTCGACCATAACGCCCGAGTGTATTCGGACGGCCAGAAGAGCTTCAACAGCTCATGGATCTCCGCCGGCCAAGGCGAAGAGTGGGTCTACGTGGATCTCGGCGCGGCATGCACGTTCGACCGCGTGGCGCTATCCTGGCTGCGGCGCGCGGCGACAGGGTCCATACAAACCTCCGACGACGCGGCCACATGGAAAACCTTGCAAGCTTTGCCCGCGGGCTCCGGATCGAACGACGATATCAAGCTGACGCAACCGGCCAAGGCGCGCTACGTGCGCATCCTCATGACCAAGCCGGCCGAGGGAAACTACGCCCTGAGCGAGTTGGAGGTCTGGGGCCGCGGCGGTTTCGTGGCGCAGGCCAAGCCGATGCCCGCGCCGGAAGCCAATGGCCGCATTCATCTGGCGGGCGGCGCATGGCGCATCCAGCGCGATTCGCTGGTGACTGAGGGCGGCGAGGCGCTTTCAAAACCCGGATTCCAGGATAAAGATTGGGTGGTGGCCACCGTTCCGGCGACCATCCTCTCGAGCTATTGGAACATCGGCGCTCTTCCCGACCCGAATTTCGGCGATAACCAACTTCAGATTTCGGACTCGTTCTTCTACGCCGATTTCTGGTACCGCGATGAGTTCACAGTCCCGGCGGCGGACGCGGGCAAACGCTTGTGGCTGAACTTCGACGGCATCAACTGGAAGGCCGACGTCTACGTCAACGGCTCCAAGGCGGGCCGCATCGAAGGTGGCTTCATGCGAGGCAAATTCGACGTCACGGCGCTGATCCACCCCGGAGCGAAGAACGCCCTGGCCGTCCGCATCGAAAAGAACGCCACGCCGGGGCCCATCAAGGTAGCCACCATGCAGAGCACCGGCCCCAATGGGGGCGTGCTGGGGGCCGATAATCCCACCTACCACACCTCCATCGGCTGGGACTGGTTCCCCGCGATTCGCGGCCGGAACACGGGCATCTGGGCCGATGTGTATCTGACCACCACGGGGCCGGTGTCCATCGAGAATCCGCTGGTGACCACTACCCTGGCCCTGCCGGCCACCAACAGCGCGGATGTCGCCATAGAAGCGACCCTGAGCAACCACGACAAGGCCCCCGTGTCCGGGACACTGCGCGGGAAATTCGGCGCCGCGGCTTTCGAAACGCCGGTGACGATCGAGGCGGGAGCGGAGAAGACCGTCAAACTGGACCCATCCACTACCCCGGCCTTGCGCCTCGCGAACCCCAAGCTGTGGTGGCCCGCCGGATATGGCGATCCGAACCTCTACCCCGTGGAATTGAGCTTTGTCACGGGCGCGCGGCAGATTTCGGATTTGAAGTCGTTCCAGGCCGGGGTACGGCAGTTTACCTATAGCGAAGAAGGCAACGCCTTACGCATGTGGATCAATGGCCGGCGCTTCATTCCGCGCGGCGGCAACTGGGGCTTTTCGGAATCCAACCTACGCTATCGCGCGCGAGAGTACGATGCCGCGGTGCGATACCACAAGGAAATGAATTTCAACATCATCCGTAATTGGGTGGGCCAAACCGGCGACGACGCCTTCTACGACGCGTGCGACAAGTGGGGCATCGTGATGTGGCAGGACTTCTGGCTGGCGAATCCGTCGGACGGCCCCAACCCGGACGATAACGACCTGTTCCTGCGGAACGCCAAGGACTACATCCTGAAGATCCGCAACCACGCTTCGATCGGGCTCTATTGCGGGCGCAACGAAGGCGTGCCGCCCAAGCCGATCGACGACGGACTGCGGCAGATGATCGCGGAATTGCATCCGGGACTGCACTATATTCCCAATTCCGCCGACGATAATCAGCAAGGGACCGGAAGTTACGTTGTGACTGGCCATGGGCCATACCGCGTCGAACCCGTCAAGAGCTATTTCGTGGACCGCGCCACGCCCAAGTTCCACAGCGAAATGGGCATGCCCAACGTGCCTACCATCGAAAGCGTGAAGACGATGATGCCGGAATCGGCTTTGTGGCCGCAGAACCTCATGTGGGCGCTGCACGATTTCACCCTGGCGGGCGCGCAGGCCGGCGCTTCGTTCAACAGTGTCATCGAAAGCAACTTCGGCGGCGCCAAGGACGCGAACGAATGGGTCACGCTGGCCCAGTTCGTCAATTACGACGGCTACCGAGGCATGCTCGAGGCGCAGAGCAAGAACCGCATGGGCCTGCTGATCTGGATGAGCCACCCGGCGTGGCCGTGTTTCGTGTACCAGACCTACGACTATTACCTTGAGCCGACCGCGGCGTACTTCGGCGCCAAGAAAGCCTCCGAGCCGCTGCACATCCAGTGGAACGCCGCCACGGACAACGTCGAGGTGGTGAATTACAGCGGCGGCAACGCCACCGGTTTGACCGCGTCGGTTCAGCTTCTCAACATGGATGGCGCCGTGAAATGGGAGAAGACGGCCGCGGTGGACAGCCCCGAGGATAGCGTTGAGACGCCCATCAAAATGGAGTACCCGCAAGGCCTGACTGCGACGCATTTCATCCGGCTGAAGCTCATGCGCGGCAGCCAGCTTGTTTCGGAGAATTTTTACCTGCACGGGACCGAGGAAAACAACTTCAAGCCCATACGCGGCCTGCCCAAGGTAAACCTGGAAGCCTCGACGCGCGAGGCGCTGCAGGCGGGCAGATGGACACTCACTACGGAGATGCATAACCCTTCGGCCCAGCCGGCGTTGATGGTGCGGCTGAAGGTGGTCCGCGAAAAGAGCGGCGACAGAATTCTTCCCGCGATTTACAGCGACAATTACGTGGCCCTGATGCCCGGGGAGCGGCGCACGATCCGCACGGAGTTGGCGAACGCCGACACGCGCGGGGAGCGGCCGCGAATGGTGGTGGAGGGCTTCAACACGGGTGAGGTGAAGATGGCAACCGCGGCGGCGAGGTAGAATATGCCTTGAATTTCATGCCACGATAGAGGTGGTGGTTGCGCCATGATCGATTTGAAACAGGCTATTCAGGTCGCAAGACAAGGGGCGGCGGACATGCTCAGCCAGGCCTCGTCCAATCTGGAGGAGATCGAAAGGGACACGTATAAGGGTCGTGAGGTCTGGAACATCACGCTCAGCCTGCCGCGAGACGTCAGCCAACTAACGGGTTTTGCACAGCTTGCCGCAGACTCTTTGCAATACAAACGCTTCCTGATCGACGTGGAAACCGGCGAGTTGCTTGCCGTGAAGTTGCGCGAAGTCGCGTCACAATGAGCTCGACGGCGCCTTCCTGGGAGTCTGTCGTTCGCGCCGGCCTCTTGGTGGATACGAACCTTCTTGTGCTGTTCGCCGTTGGCAGAGTCAACAGTGGCCGTATCTCGACGTTTAAAAGAACGAGCCAGTATTCGAAAGCCGACTACTACTTCCTGGTTCGGATGCTCAAGAGATTCAAGACCTTGTATACAGTCGCTCATGTCTTGGCGGAAGTGAGTAACCTAACCGATCTGCCGGGCCCTGAAAGGGTGCTCGCCCGGCGCGTTGTGAAGGAAACGATTTCCCTGCTGAGCGAAGCGGAAATGCCAAGCAGTCAAGCCGCCGAAGACCGGCTCTACCCGCAACTTGGACTCGTCGATGCGGCAATTGGGGCGGTGGCGCGCGCGCACAACTGCGCCGTGCTCACAGACGACCGCGACCTGTATCTTCGCCTCATTCACGACAACGTGATGGCGTTCAACTTCACGCATTTGCGGGCGCGCTCGCGGGGGATTTGATCCGCTACTTACCATCCAGAAACACGATGGACGATGGGGTGCCTACGGCTATGTATTGGCCGGTGAAACTCAGCCGGCCAGTCGTCGGATCCACCCGGAAGCAGGTGATGGCGTCGCCCCTCTGATTGCACGAGTAGAGAAACCTCCCGGTGGGGTCGAAGTTGAAGCTGCGCGGGTAATCGCCGCGCGTCCATTCCTCCGAGGCGAACGTCAAGTCGCCTGTCGGGCCGACGGAAAAGACGGCGATGCTGTCGTGCAGGCGGTTGGCCGCGTAGACGAATCTCCCATTGGCCGAAACCATGATCTCGGAAGTGTAATCGGTGCCTTTGAAGCCGGCGGGCAAGCTGGAAACGGTCTGCCTGGCCGTCAGGGTTCCGCGCGCGGCATCCCAGTCGAAGCGGATTATTGTGGAAGACTCTTCCTGTATCGAATACATCCAGCGGCCATTCGGATGAAAGGCGAAATGCCGCGGTCCGTCGCCCGGCGGCACGGATACGGATGCGGGTTCGTTCGCGGTCAGCGTGCCTTTTTCCAGGTCGATCTTCCAAACGTTGATTCGGTCCAGCGCCAGGTCGGTCGCCAGGACGAACTTGCCGGAAGGATCGGCCTGGATCATGTGCGCGTGAGGATGGTCGTGGCCGCTGATCGCAAAACTTCCGGGAGGCGCGCTGCTAGCGGCTTTTTGGGGGGCCAGGTTTCCCTTGTCCTGCTTGACGTCGGTCGCGGCGCCAAGCGAACCGCCCGCCTCGATGGGAAGCACGGCGATAGTCCCGCCGGCATAGTTGGCCACGAGCGCGTATTTGCCCGATGGATGGACGCTCATGTGGGCGGGGCCGGCCCCTTGCGAGCTGACGGTGTTCAGCAAGGTCAGGCGCCCGGTGGAGCGGTCGATGGAGAATGCGCTTACCGAGCCGGAGGCCGCGCCCTCGAAAGTCGAGGTTTCGTTGGCGGCGTACAAGTGCGTCCGGGAAGGGTCGAGAGCGAGGCAGGACGGGTTCATGCTCTCCGGAAAAACTTCGCGCTGCTTCCAGTTCCCGTTCACAGGGTCCATTTCAAACAGGTAGATGCCTTCGCCACGGCCGCGGCTGCCCTCCGGTCCCTGGGGTGAACTGTAGGTTCCGACGTAGGCCAGAACGGGCCCATTCGATGCCTTCTTCTGTTGGGCGCGCGCGCCCGCGGCCACGGACAGTCCCGCCGCCGCACGCTTCATGAAATCGCGGCGCGACGCTGTGCGCCGGCCATCGTCAAGGGTCATGGACGTTCTCCTCCGCGAACGGTCACATTAGCGTGATGCGGATTCGGACGCAAGGCCTCTTACGCGATGTGCGCTCCGCGGGTCCCCACGTATACGGAGTACAGAGACTGGCTGGCGGCCATGAACAGGCGGTTCCGTTTGGTCCCCCCGAAGCAAATGTTGGCGCAGATTTCCGGAAGCACGATCATGCCGATGCGCTCGCCCGCCGGGGTGAAGACGTGAACGCCGTCGTAGCCCGGGCCGCCGCGCCCGGCTCCGGCCCAAACGTTGCCATCCACGTCGCAGCGAATGCCGTCGGCGAGTCCCGGCCCTTTTCCGGGCATCGTCATGTTCGTGAACTGGCGCTTGTTGCGAATGGTCTTGCCGTCCACCACATCGAATACCTGGATGTCCCGCGGGTCGCCCGTATCGCAGATGTAGACTTTCTTGTAGTCCGCCGAGAAGCAAATCCCGTTGGGCTCGGCCAGTTCGTCGGTGAGCTTGTCCATTGTCCCGGTTTTCGGGTCGGCGCGGTAGACCGCCTCCTTGATTTCAGGCTGCGCCTGGAAGCCCTCGTAGTTGCCCTGGATGCCGTAGGTCGGGTCCGTGAACCAGATGGCGCCATCGGGATGCACCACGATGTCATTCGGCGAGTTCAACCGCTTGCCTTGCCAGTGGTCGGCGATGGTGGTCACCGTGCCATCCGGCTCATAACGCGCCACGCGCCGCGCTCCGTGCTGGCAGGAGATCTGCCGACCCTCGTAATCGAAGGTGTTGCCGTTGCTGTATTCCGACGGAAACCGGAAAACACTGGTGTGGCCGTCCTCCTCCAGCCAGCGCATCTGGCGGTTGTTGGGGATATCGCTCCATAGCAGGTATCGGCCGACTCCGTTCCAGGCCGGACCTTCGGCCCAAAAAGCCCCGGTCCACAGCCGCTGGATGGGCGTGTTGCCGAGCACATACTTCTCAAAACGCTTGTCGAGCGCGATCAGGTCCGGATCGGTGTAACGGAGCGGCTCCCGGCCGCTCCAGTCGCGCGGCGTCTGGCCGAGCGCCGCCGGGGCGAGCGCGGCGGCCGCGGCCGTCAGAAAGGATCGCCGATGCTGGTTCATGGATGACTCCTGTGGGAGTTTATAACACGCCTCAAGCCCGTGCCAATTCGGAAATCCGGTGTTCGGCGATGCGCTCGGACAGCGCCGAAATAGTCAGCAGCGGATTCACTCCCATCGCGGAGGGGACCAACGCTCCGTCGGTAACGCTGAGGCCCTTCAGCAGCGAGCCGTCGCCCGCGAATACCTCACCGAACTCGTTTACGGCCCCCGATCCAGGACCTTCGCCGATGGGACAACCTCCTAGCGGATGGGCGGTCAGCAGGCCTTTCAGACCCAGCGCGGCCCACGGCGGATTTTCGATGAATCGCGAGGAGAGCGCCCTGGCGTGCTCGCGCAATCCATCGTTGATGGCGGCGAAGATCGGCTCGGAGCCGGCGCCATGCCAAACCACGTCCGGCTTGCCGTCGGGGTCGCAGATGCTGGTCTTCAGCTCAATCCGGCCCTGGGCGTTGTCGAATGCCGTCACCAGGTAAATCAGCGAATGGTTGAGGGCGCCATGCTGCGCATAGGGCGAGACTTGTGACAGGTCGAGAAGGGCGCGCTCCAGTTTCCCGGCGACGTCTCCGCCGAAATCCTTTCCCAACATCACGGGGAACGCGAGCTGCCCCCCGCGCATGAGGGCGCTCGGAAAAGAGACGTCTTCCACCAGGTAATGGTTGGTTACCAGGGGATCGCGGTCGTAATGCAGCGCCACCGTGATGGTCGGGCCTGGAGGATTGGCAGCCCCGGGACTGTCGGGGTGATTGCCGAAGCCCAGCGTCTGCAGGTACGCCGGTCCATCGTAGGTGATGCCGAAGAAATCGCCGTTTCCGCTGAACCCCGTTCCCACCTTTGGCGAAACCGGCAGACCGTGCTCCGCGGAGCGAAGAAGAACCTCGGTGGAATTGAGGGAACCGGCCGATAGAATCACGTTTTCGGCCTCCAGCGTGAAGGGTTCGGACTTGTCGCGAGCGGCGCGGTAAATGCCGTGCACCAGCCAACCGCCGCCAGCCTTCGGCTCCACGTATGTCACCTCGGTCTGCGTAAAGATTGCGGAGCCGTTGGCGTGGGCGAGCCGCAGGTAGTTCATGTAGAGGGTGTTCTTCGAGCCGACATTGCAGCCGGTAATGCAATCGCCGCAAAGCGTGCAGGCGGGCTGCGAAACGCCGCAGCCATTGTCCGCCGTGTCGTCGAAGGTCACCACGATGTTGAGCAACTCGGTTTGCACACCCAGTTCCTGGGCGCGTTTTTCGAGGGCCAGCCTCTTCAACAGCGGCTTGCCGGCCGGAAACGGGTTCGCCCGCAGGACGCCGGCGGCTCTCTGGTAGTACGGCAGCAGAGTCCCACGGTTCACCGAATCCGGCCATCCGGCCTGACGGAAAGCGCCCTCTTCCGGGACGATCGCCACGTTCGCATTGATCAAAGAGGTGCCGCCCAGCCCATTGCCTTTCAAGATCGAGATGTCCTTGCCGGGAATGATGTCGTACAACCCCAGCGGATTGGCCGCGCGTACGTTATCCAGGAAGTCTTCGAACTTATCCGGGAAATTCCCTACCGGCCATTCCCGGCCGCGCTCCAGGATGCAGATGGAAGGCTTGCGTGGAAGGGCGGCGGAGGCCAGGCGGGCCGCCATGATCGATCCGCCATAACCGGAACCCACAATGACGAAGTCGTAACCGGCCTTGCGATCCGGCCAATTCGAAGACAATACCGGCAAATTCAGTGACATCGAGCCATCCCCTCCATGCGGCGCGGTTGCGGTTTCCCTCCAGACAGGATAGTCCCGCTGGCAGCCAAAATGCTAGTGAAATCTTCGCGGAATATTCTAAGGAGTTCTGGCGGCCGGCGCCGTGAGCAGGCCCCTGGATCGGAGCCAGTTCTGCAGCAGCGGCGTCCATTGGCTCAAGGACGGGTTACCCAGCGCCATGCCGACGCCGTGCGGGCCGTTTTCGAAGAGGTGCATTTCGGCGGGGACTTTGGCTTTGCGCAGGGCCTGGAAGAAGCGGATGCTGTTTTCCACGGGCACGGAAGGGTCGTTGGCGGTTTGGAACAGAAACGTGGGCGGGGTTTGCGGCGTGACTTGCAGGTCGTTGGACAGGTTCTCGATCAGCTTGGGGTCGGGATTGGCTCCGAGCAAATTCCGCACCGAGCCGGCGTGCGTGATGGCCGGATCGAACGAGATCACGGCATAGCACAGGATCAGGAAATCCGGACGGCTGCTCACGCGGTCGATAGGATCGGACGCGGCGGGGTTTCCGTCGTCGAAATGGGTGCCGGCCGTGGACGTCAGATGGCCGCCGGCGGAGAAGCCCATCATGCCGATGCGGTCGGGCGCGACGGCGAAATCCCGCGCGCGGGCGCGCACCGTACGGATGGCGCGCTGGGCGTCGCCCAGCTCGATGGGGTGGTGGTAGCGCGGGCCCAGGCGGTATTTGAGCACGAACGCGGAAACGCCCATGGCGTTGAACCAGTAGGCCTCCTGGCGGCCTTCATAGGCGCTCGCCAATGCGCCATAGCCGCCGCCCGGAGCGATGATGACGGCCGTGCCGTTGGGGCGCTGCGGCGAGAGGTAGACCGAGATAGTGGGAATATCGGCGTCGTCCTTGCCTAGCGCGCCGGGCGCTCCGTTTTCCCACAGGGGCAGAATCTGGCCTTCGGTGAAGGCGGGCGCGGCTGGCTGCGCAACCGCCAGGCCGGCGGACATGGCGAGCAAAAATGCGAGCGTGAACAGTTTCATGTCTGGAGGATAACTCCTGGCGCGTCCCTTACAGGAGCAGCCGCAGGCCTATGACAAACCATGCGCACGTCATCCAGCCGGATATGAGCGCAACCAACCCCCATGCCCGCTTTCGCGGAAGGCGCCACCACATGTAGTAGCTGCCAAAAACCATAATCAGTAAACCGGCGGCGACGGCATCCATGGAAAATGCCCAAAGGCTGGTCAGAATCCAGTCCCGCTGGTTGCGCGCGTCGCCGGCGTGCACGCCCGTGAATGAGTGCAGAGCGCGCACCACGCCCCACCCGTTGACGTCGATGCGCTGCACGGTGGCGCGCCCGCCGTCCAGATCCGTCTTGATCTCAAAGGTGTGGCCTGGGCGCGTGGCCCGGAAATCGAGCCGGCTGGAATCCGCCCGCGCGGACGTCCACTCCACCTCGCCGGTCACGCCCAGTTGCGCAAGGATGTTCCGCGCTTGCGCGAGGTCGGGGCCCGCGGGAGGCCGGTTGATCCGCCGCTCGAAGGTGGTCTGTTTCCGGCTCGGCCAGAAGGCGTCAAAAGTCCATGTCGGGTGATTCAAGAGCAGGCCTGTAAACGCGAACAGCCAGACAAAGAAGAGCAGAAACAGGCCGATGTAGAAGTGCAGCTTGCGGTTCCAGACCTCGAAGGCGTCCGCGGCCCGGCGCCACGGAGATTGCCGCGGCGCGCAGTCAAGCTGTGAGAGCATACACCATCCCGAAGAAGCAAACCGCGCCGGCGATCAACATCGCAATGCCCGCGCGTCTTTCGGCCCGCAGTACGAACCACAGATAGATGCCGCTGGCGGAGATGAAAAGAGCCAGGTACACGGTGGTATCGGCAATCGAGCGCCAGATGCGCATGGGAAGCCAGTTCATGCGGATATCGGCCAGGTGCTGACCGGGCGATTTGTGCAAGAGAATCAGGGTGTCCCGCAGGCCAGTCTCGCGGCCGGTGACGGTGGCCGTTCGCGTGGCAAGGTCGAGATCGAAAATGGTCTCCCGTCCCGGCACGGTCACCGGGATGCTGAGGAGGCGCTGCCTCGGAGCGTAACGGATGCCCCCGATTTCTCCGTGGACGCGAGCCTGGTCGAGGAGGGAGCGCACGGCGTCCACCCGTGCGCGCCCGGAAAGGCTTTCGACGCCCGGAGGGATTTCGAGATTCCGTACCGTCCTCACCGCGCGAGCATCCGGCGCCGGCGGCGTAAGGCTCGCCGGGTGCACCAGGACGAAGACGCTGAACGCGAACAGCGCTACGAAGGGGCTGATGAACAGACCCGCGTACAGGTGTGAGTCGCGCGTAATGAGATAAAAGCGCCTTTGCATGGCACTGGCAGGCCCAGGCTGGTACTTCATATGTAACACGTTGCGAAGCGGCATCGCCCGGCCCTAGTAGCCCAGGCCCCCTGTCTAGGCTAAGATTGGACAGATCGAGCCATGCATCGCTTGTTTGCCCTTTCGCGCTTACCCGATGAAGCACAGGCGGATGCACGCCGGGCCTACGCCGCCGCGTGGATTATCCTTCTGGCCGCCCTACTGGTTGGACCGGCAGCGGCGTTTCTCAACCCGGGTCATGCCGGCCCCTGGCTGCTGGCAACGGCTGCCGTGGCCGCCGCCTGTTTCATGACGATTGCCATTATCCTGCATGGTTCTCTTCGGCGGTCACGGTTGGAAGCGCAACTTCGGCAAGTTCGGGAACTGGACAGCCTGGGCCGGATGGCGGGCCGCATGGCCCATGATTTCAACAACCTGCTGACCGTAATCAATGGGTACAGCGGTCTTCTATTGAGCCGGACTGAAGCCGGCGATTCAATTCACGCGGATTTGCAAGCGATTCGCGAAGCCGGCGAGAGGGCCGCCAGCCTCGTCCGGCAGTTGATAACAGTCAGTGGGAGGCAGGCGGCGCAGCCGCGGGCGCTGGACCTGAACGCCATCGTCTCGGGATCCCAGGCGACGCTCGAAAGCTTGATTGGAGCGGACATCAAGCTGACCATCGCGCTCGAACCCGCGCTGGGTTGCGTCATGGCCGATCCCGGGCAGATCCGTCAGGTCCTGACAAACCTGGCACTCAATGCGCGGGACGCCATGCCGGGAGGCGGCAAGCTGAGTATTGAGGCCGCCAACATCAATCGAGACTACGTGCAGTTGACGGTGAGCGACACGGGAACCGGAATGAGCGAAGACGTCATGTCGCACATCTTTGAACCGTTCTTCACAACCAAACCGGCGGCTTTCGGCGCGGGGCTGGGATTGGCCGAAGTTTATGGAATCGTGAAACAGAACGGGGGGCACATTTCCGTTTCAAGCAAAGCCGGACGAGGCGCGGCATTCAAGATTTATCTTCCGCGCGTACCCGCGCCGCCCGCTCCATCCGCTCCGGACGCGGTAGATTCGCCGGACGCGCGGGAAACGTATGCGGAACCGGAGACCGGCGGCCTTGCGGTTTTGATCGTGGACGACGAAGCCTCTGTTCGGAGCTTGATCCGGCAGTCCCTCGCGCCTTACGGATTTACCATTCTGGAAGCGGGCAGTGGCGAGGCCGCGCTCGCGGCAGTCGCCGCGTATGAGGGAAAGATCAATATCGCGATCGTCGATTTCGTGATTCCAGGCCTGAATGGACTGGACTTGGCGCTGCAAATGGAACGGAGCCTACCGGCTCTGAAGACCTTGTACGTCTCTTCGGCAGTCGAAAGTATTGGCATGGTCAGCATGCTTCGTCACGCGCCCGAGCGGGTGCTGCTGAAGCCGTTTACAGCGGAGCAGATCGTCGAACGCGTCATGGCGCTGGCGCGGGACCCGGCCTGACGGGCCTCACGCTACCTCGGCCCCGGCTTTCTCGAATGCGGATTCCAGGTCTTCCTTGCCGATATCGGTGCTGACGAAGAGTTCCTGACGCGCGCCGGCGCTGAGGGCGATGGCTTTCCAACCGTTTTGCGTGGGTACGGTCACTCGCACCTTGATCTTGCCTCGGGCATCGCGGACCGGGCGGATCACTCCGGGTATGACGGAGCGGATCGCGGGGTTGGCGGCCAGCAGTTGCTCCAGTACGCCGCGCACGCCGTCGATAATGCTGTGCTCGATTTTGAGGCGGTCCTGGGCGGTTCGCAGGCGCATCTACCGCCACCCCTCGCTGCCGCGGAGCGGAACGAATTGGCACTCCGCGGCCACGCGCTCGCTTACCTTGCCATCCCGCTTGACCAACACGCGCAGCTCCTGTTGGCCCCACTCGCCCACCGGAATCACCAGGCGGCCGGGGTCCCGCAACTGTTCGAGCAAAGCGGCGGGTAGATCCGGCGCGCCGGCGGCCACTGAAATCGCGTCGTAGGGGGCCATTTCCGGATATCCCATCGATCCGTCGCCGCAGACCACCGTCACGTTGCCGCCGCGCCCGGCCCCCCGCAGATTCTCGCGAGCCAGCTCGGCCAGGGCGGGAATAATTTCCAGAGAGACCACGTGCGCCGCGAGCGCGCCCAGCACGGCCGCGGCGTATCCGGAGCCGGCTCCGATCTCCAAAACCGTTTCTTCGCCCGTCAATTCCAGCGACTCGGCCATCAGCGCTGTCATGTAGGGCTGCGAGATGGTCTGGCCGTAGCCGATGGGAATCGGATGGTCGGCGTATGAGGCAACGCGCGCTTCCGGCGGCACGAACCGCTCGCGGGGAATCTCCAGCATGGCGCCGAGCACGCGCTCGTCCCGAATTGCGCGCCGGCGCAGTTGGGAATCGACCATCTCGCGGCGTTCCACCGCCCATTCCGGAATCAACTTCGCCCCCCACCCCTATAATAGCGATGATGGCTCATTTGGTTACGCTCATCCCCGGCGACGGCATCGGACCCGAAGTGGCGGATGCCGTATCCGGCGGCTGGGCGCGGTAACGGAGCGCCTGAATACGCTACCATCAAGATTGAGAAGGCTGCCCGATTGATGGAGTGCTTATGAGCGACCGCGTGGAGTTCGAAACCGCCTGCCCGAACAATCACAACTTGGCAGTTGCGTTCACTTGGGAAGAATTCGAGGCGGCCTTGAAGTCCGACACACTTGTATTCCACTGCAATACATGCGACGCGGACTGGCCTCCATCCAGTGAAGAAATCGCCAAGCTCAGAAAGCAATTCTCGAAGAGTACAGGCTAGTGGGAATCGGCGGTCGGCCACCACGGTACAATTGGTCTTGCAGGAGGTAGCCATGCCAAAGTTGATCGTCTCTCCCACCATCGTTCAGTGCGTCGGTAATATCAGTAAGGCTGCCAGTGAGTTTGTCGGTCTGGTCAATACCGGCGACGAAGAGGTATCCATCACCCGCGTGCAATCGCCCCCAGGATGGGTGGGCATCGGACAACAGAGCGACTACCGGGAATATCGCCTCGTGTTGGCCGGAATTCTCCACGTCGAGCACGCCGAGAGTGCCTTCGACATGCAAGCCGGCCAGTGTCTAGACGTCGAACCCGGCGAGTGGGTGCGCTATTCCACCCCCGCTCCCGCCGGCGCCGACTACATCACCGTCTGCATCCCCGCCTTCTCTCGCGCCCGCGTTCACCGCGACGCATGAGTGGCGCACTCCCGCGACCCTGACGGCTGCGAACGAGCGGGCGCACCCCGACTTTTCATGGACCATTCAACCGGGCCAATACCCAAGGGGGACGGCAAACAACCGCGCGAGGCGAGCGCGGCGGCGCCGAAAGAAGGGGAGGCCAAGCCGCCTTCTACCCGAACGCTCCGTGGTCTGGACTGGTTGAATTTCTTTCTCGCCGACGTTCAGTCGGGAGTTGGACCATTCCTCGCGATTTACCTCGCTGGCTACAAGTGGAACGAAGAGCGCGTCGGGCTCGCGCTCATGGTGGGCGGGATCGCCGGAATCCTCACCCAAACCCCGGCGGGCGCTCTGGTCGACCGCCTACGGTCCAAGCGCGCGTTGATTGCCGCGGGTATCGTCGCGCTGGCGGCAGGGGCGTTACTGATTGCGCTGGTGCCAACCTTTTGGTCCGTGATGTCGGCCCAGGTCTTGATTGGCGGCGCATCGAGCATTTTCGGTCCGGCCATCTGCGCCGTTTCGCTTGGGATCGTGGGACACCGGTTGTTCGATCTCCGCCAGGGGCGTAACCAGACCTTCAACTCGGCCGGCAATGTCATCGCCGCTGTGTCGATGGGTCTGCTTGGTCACTTCATTTCCAATCGCAGCATCTTCTTCTTCGTGTTCGTCCTTGCGCTCCCGACCATCTTCACCCTTGTCGTCATCCGCCCCGATGAGATCGACTACGGGCGGGCGCGGGGCGCGAAGGAAGGCGGCGAGGACGGCAAGCCCGTTGAACCGCACGCCCTGCTCAAGGATCGGCCGCTGCTCATTTTCCTCGTTTGCGCGGTGATGTTTCATTTTGCCAACGCCGCAATGCTGCCGCTCCTTGGCGAGATGCTGGCCAAGGGTCAGGGCCGAAACTCGATGATGTTCATGTCGGCGTGCGTGGTGACCACGCAGCTTGTCATCGCATTGCTCGCTTCCTGGGTGGGGCGGAAGGCGGGAACTTGGGGCAGAAAGCCGCTGTTACTCATCGCATTCGGAGTCCTGCCGGTTCGCGCCGTTCTCTACACGCTCACCCACAACCCGGGTGAACTGGTCGCGATCCAGATCCTGGATGGCGTGGCGGCGGCAATATTCGGCGTGATCTCGGTGCTCGTGATCGCCGACCTCACGAAGGGCACGGGCCGCTTTAATCTCACCCTCGGAGCCATCGGTACGGCTGTCGGCATTGGCGCTTCTCTCAGCCAGGCCATCGCCGGTTCCATCGTGCATCACTTTGGTTCCAACGCAGGCTTTCTCTTTCTTGCCACTGTCGCGGCGGCCGCATTCGGCATCCTGTACTTCCTTATGCCGGAGACACGCGATGAACGATTTCTCAGTCCAACGCAAGGAGCACTAACCCTATGAGCACCGTCCTGCTGCTGTTCTGTTCGAACGTCTTCATGACTTTCGCATGGTACGGGCACTTAAAATACGGTCACGACTGGCCGCTCTGGAAAGCAATCGTCGTCTCGTGGGCGATAGCGCTATTGGAGTACTGCCTGGCGGTGCCGGCAAATCGCCTCGGCTACAGCCATTTCTCGGGATTCCAGCTCAAGATTATTCAAGAGGTCGTGACGCTCGTCGTCTTCACCGGATTCGCGATCCTTTTCCTGAAGGAGAGACTCGCATGGAATTATGTTGTAGCGTTCGTCTTAATTGGCTTGGCCGCGTTCTTCGCTTTTGCGTTCAAGGCGCCTGGGCCGGTCGCGTGAACGGCCTCCCCAATGGCGGGTCCGGCGCGCACCTGGACCCATTACAATCGTTACTGGGGAACCCGCTTGGAGAACAAGGAAATCGCGCGTGTGCTCTGGGAGACCGCCGATCTGATGGAGATCGCCGGTGAAGATTCGTTCCGCATCCGCAGTTATCGCAACGGCTCCTCCACCGTGGAGGGGCATCCCGAGCGAATCGAAGACATTCTCCGCGACCCCTCCCGCAAGGTCACCGATATCCCCGGCATCGGCAAGGGTCTGGCGCATGTTTTGGAGGAGATCGTCGCGGGCGGCTCCTGCGAACGGCGCGACGCTCTCCTTCAGAAGTTTCCGCGCGCCACACTGGAGTTCCTCAAGATCCAGGGCCTCGGCCCCAAGGGCATCGCGCTGATTCTGGAGCATTACCGCATCGAGTCCATGGACGAATTGGAGCGCCTCTGTGTGGAGCAAAAGCTCCGCGTGTTGCCGCGCATGGGCGCCAAACTCGAAGAGAAGGTCCTGCGCTCCATCGCGCAATACCGCCTGCGCACCGGCCGCTACCTGCTGAGTTACGCCGAAGGCATTGCGGAGGAATTGACCGGCGTGCTGCAACAGGTCCCGGGGGTGGACGCCATCACGCCCGCCGGCAGCCTGCGGCGCGGGCGCGAAACCGTGGGCGATCTGGATCTGCTGGTCACCGGGCCGCGGGCCCAGGCCGCTCTCGACGCGTTCGTCGGATACAAGGGCGTCACGGAGGTGCTGGGACACGGGGAAAACAAAGCCAGCGCCAAGGTGGGGCGCGAAGGCTTGCAGGTGGACGTGCGCGCCCTGCCGCCGGACAGCTTCGGCGCCGCCATGCAGTACTTCACCGGCAGCAAGGACCACAACGTCGCCATACGCTCCCGCGCCGTGAAAATGGGTCTGAAGCTCAGCGAATACGGCCTGTTCCGGGTGGAAGGCGATCTCAAAGTGGCGGGCGACACCGAAACCGGCGTTTACGAGGCTCTCGGCCTGCCGTGGATTCCGCCGGAACTGCGCGAGAACCTGGGGGAGATCGAAGCCGCGGTGGAGGGCCGCCTGCCGCCGCTTGTGGAACTGCGGGACATCCACGGCGATCTGCACATGCACACCACCGAAACCGACGGCCGCGCCTCGCTCGAAGAGATGGCCGAAGCGGCGCGCGAGCGGGGCTACCAGTACATCGCCATCACCGACCACTCGAAGGCGCTGGCGATGGCTAACGGCCTGGACGAAAAGCGCGTGGTGGAGTTCGCCCGCCGGGTCCGCCGGATTAACGCGGACGGCTTGGGTATTCGCATCTTTTCCGGCCTGGAGTGCGACATCCTTAAGGACGGCGCGCTCGATCTGGCCGACGACGCGCTGGCGGAACTCGACCTCGTGATTGGCAGCGTACACAGCCACATGAATATGGAGTCCGCCGAAATGACGGACCGGCTATTGCGCGCCCTCGATTCCGGGCGCCTGCGCATCCTGGGCCACCCCACCGGCCGCCTGCTGTTGCAGCGCGACCCATTTCCGTTCGATTTCGACCGCGTGGCGGCGGAGGCCGTGCGCCGCGGCGTCTGGCTGGAGATCAACGCCAGCCCCGAGCGTCTGGATCTCAACGCGACCCATATTCGCACGGCGAAATCCAAAGGAGCGCGGTTCGCCATCTCCACCGACGCCCATCACCCCAAGCACCTGGCCGGAATGCGTTACGGCGTCGTAACCGCGCGGCGCGGCTGGCTGGGGCCGGCGGATATCATGAATACGCTGCCCGTGGACCGCTTCGCCGAAGCCCTCAAAACATCATGAAAATCATCAATTCCAAGGAAGTCTATCGGTGCAGGCTGTTCTCCGTGACGGAGGACGAAGCCGTCGATCCCAAGACCGGATTCGCCATCAAGCGGTCGGTGGTGCGCCACGCCGGCTCGGCCGTCATGATGGCGGTGGACGAGAAGAAGCGCATCCTGCTGGTCCGCCAGTACCGCCTGCCGGCCGGCAAGTACCTCTGGGAATTGCCCGCCGGAAAGGTCGATCCCGGCGAGACGCCGCTTCAGGCCGCCAAGCGCGAGCTGGCCGAGGAAACCGGCTACAAGGCGGGCGCCTGGACCAAGCTGGCCTCGTTCTGGGCCAGTCCCGGCTACGTGCAGGAGCGCATGACCATCTACCTGGCTACGAACCTGACCGCCGGCATCGCCACCCCGATGGACGACGAGCGCATCGAAGCGCACTGGTTCACGCGGAGAGAAGTGAGAGAGATGATCGCCGCCGGCAAGATCGAAGATGCCAAGACTATGGTGGGGTTTTTGCGTTGGCAGGAATCACTGCGGAAAGGGTGAGGAGGGGAAAAATGAAAACGGGATAGGCATGGACAGACGCACTTACGTCTCAAGAACCTGCCTGCCGAGCGCCCGATAGTGATCTCCGAGGCGAATGCTGAAGCGGTTCTCACTTCCCCGCAGCCGCCGGAAACGGAGCGACGGATGATACGGGTTCCGTCGCCATAGGTGGTAATTCTTGACCGCGAGGCTTTGAACCTCAACCGGCAACGCACGGAAGAGTTCCCAGAATCGCCGAGTGGCGACGGAGTTCACTCTTGAGACGGCCACTCGCGAAGAAGGCCCCCCGCCGATTCGCGCTCCGCTTCGTCAAAAAGGAAATCGAGCCTGCCCGCGCAGGAGTCGGAATCCATCTGCTCATCCCAGCGCCTTTGCTCCCGCGCGCGAAACCATTGGACGATGCGCCGGTATTCTTCAGGCGGCAGGCCATCGATAGCGGCCTCGATCTCCTCCACACGGCTCATACTTGGAGTCTATCACCATCCTTGCGGGGCTTCATTGCGCCCTGCCGGCTGGAGGCATTCCTCTGCCGCCGCGGCCGGCGGGGGGCGCGTAGTCCACCAGCTCATCGACTGGTTTCTTGCCGGCCCACGCGATGCCGCGGAGCAACATTTTCTGAATCTGGGGATTGGCGAAATTGGCGTAGGTGTGGCCTTGCATGTCCACGAACACTCGGGCGGGCTGACCACCGGGAAGGGTATGTTCGTAAGTCCAGATCTGCGGCACGACCTCGCCCTTGTGCGCGCCGGCGCTGGCAGTCGGCGCGATCTCCGCGGTTGCCAGGACGTGAATGGCGGGATCTTTCGCCCAGGTCATCAGGAAGAAGGTCTCATCGGAAATCGTGATGTCGGACATGTCTTTCATAATGGGGCTTGCTTTGTCCACCACGGTGTAGTGGACTGGCGAGTCCAGCGTGTAGTTCACCTCGCCGTGCTTCTTCGAGCCGCCCAGCAGCGTCGCATAATAGGCCGGGTCCGGACCGCACAGGGAGTCATGAAGACTAACCAGGCCGCCGCCCCGCTTGACGTACGCCTCGATCGCGCTTTTTTCGCTGTCGCTCAGGAAAATTGCGTCGCCTTTGTAAATCACGACGACGTCGGTATGTTCCAGGTCGGCGCTGCCGGGGGGATGAAAGGCCCCGTCGACCACGGCCCCATGCTCCGTCAGTACCTTGCTCCAGTCGGCAAGAAACTGCGGGTAGTCATGCTGACCCGCGCCATGTGACTTGAGCCCCGACCACATATAGATGCGCATGCCATTGGGGTTCTGGCCCTGTGGCCGGGGAGCGCCCTGAGGGCTTGTGGCGCCTCCGGATTGCGCCGAGGCGTGCGGTTGCAACGTCACTCCCAAAAACGACAGAGTTAAAGCGCCAAGAATGAGCTTTCGTCCGTTTGTCATGAGTGGGGCGGACCTCCTGGACTGCCTTCTTTGGGTTATGCCGGTATGAGCGCCTGAATCAACGAATCGTCAATGCCAACCGTCGGACCAACCCCGGCTTGCTGTTGGAACTGTTGTATCGCTGCCCGCGTCCGGGCGCCGAGCGCTCCATCGACCGGCCCAGGATCGAAGCCGCGGAATGTGAGGTAGAGTTGCGCCGTACGCACGGTCTTATCGGGAAGCGGACCGGCCGAGTATTTGCCATATGCGGCGCTCAGCTTCGAGTCGTAATTGTTTTCCGCATAGTTCGGTCCGTTGTAGCCGAGCGCCAGCGATGTCCAGTTGTGACTCTGAAGTGCGCCGTCGAGCTTTCTGGATTTGAGGAATGCCGCGAATGCCGCCAATTGCGCATCTTCCGAATCGCACATGGCGCCGACCATGGTCTCTACGTCGGGAAAACCCGCCGCCCCGTAGTTCATGCCCATGACTTGGGCGAGTCCCCAGGAGGCGCTCTGCAAAGCGGCCTGCCGATCCAAAGCAATGGCCTGCGCGAGCCGGTCGTACTGGTGTGCGCCGGTCGGCCCATACCCTCCGGGCGTCGGAGCGCTGATATCCCCGTCGTCGAAACGCCCTCCCGTGAGCTTGCTGAATATGTGACGTTCGTACAGAATTTGGGGCCGCCGGTCCGGCAGAAAACCGCACCCCGACGTCTCCACGACGAGCACGGTCCAGACTTCCGGTTCATTTACGCCAAGACCGCTGGCTACCGATGCCAGCCCATCGGCGGTTATGGCGAATGAACGTCCCGTAAACTCAAGCGGCATGTTGTGCCCCCTGGGTAGTCATTGTATATCACAATCGAGACGCGATCATTCCGCCGCTTTCGCTGCCAACGCTTCCGTCCCTGTTCTTTCCAGTTCGTCCAGAAGGAGCGACAGACGCGGGGCGGCGCCGGTGCGGCCGCCAAAACGCAGCTCGTTGTAGGCCGAGGTAAATTCGGTGACGGCGGCGGCCACCGCGCCGTGGGGCAGAGAGTCGGCGAACTCGACGGGCGTATACCACGCGGGCTTCTGGAAACCCCGGCGCTTCAAAACGTGGAGCATCCGCCGATAGAGCAGGGTGGCGTCGCCCACATCGGCCTGGCCCCGGCGCACGCGTTCCACGCGGCGGCGCATGCGCAGGAGGCGGACCAAGGGCGGCGCGGCCAGCCAGATCCAAAGCGCCGCGCCCATCGCCGCCCCAAGGAAGATCATGACACGCCTCGTCATGGCTTCCCTGAAGGTACGCCACGCCGATTCCACTGCCGCGGCGGCGCCGTACCAGCGGATTCCCGTGCCGCGCGCGCCCTGCTCCATGCGATCGGCCAACGTCCCTTGGCGGCCCACGTCATAACCCACCACCCAGTTTTGCCAGAAGGTCTGGGCGGCGTCCAGATACAGCCCGAGCGTGGTCACGAATGCGAAGGAGCGTGAGTCGGGACCGGGCGGAGTGGGGTCGAACGTGGTCCAGCCAAACCCGGGAATCCAGGCCTCCACCCAACTGTGCGCATCGGAGGCTCGCACCACCCACAGGTCGGTAATCGGATTATATTCGCCGCCCAGGAAGCCGGTGACAATCCGCGCGGGTATTCCTGCCGTGCGCAGCATGACGGTCATGGCTGAGGCGAAATACTCGCAGTGGCCCTCCTTCCGCGTGAACAGGAAGTCGGCCAGCGGATCGGCCGATTCGCGGCTCGGAAGCCGGAGCGTATAACCGTAATCGCGGCGCAGGCGCTCCTCGATGGCGCGCGCCTGTTCGAGATCCGTTGTAGCCGGCTCCGCCATGGCGCGCGCCAGCGCGGGAATTCGCGGGTCCAGCCGCGCGGGCAGTTGGAGGTACCGTTCGCGATCCACCAGGCGGAGGACCGGAGGAGGAAAAAGCGGCGGCGAAGACTCGGGCGGACTTTCCAGGACGCTGTAGGCGTCGTAGTAAAACCCCTGGGGGATGGGGTAATCGAGACTGTAGCCGGCGCCCTCCGTGCGGACCAGGTAAGGGGAACGCAGATCGACTTTCTCCGGGACGCCGGCGAAAAAGAGCGTGTCGGCCTCGATGGCGTCAAACGTCACGTGGTATTCCAGGTGGCGCCCTCGTTCGAAAACGTCCCGCCCCAGATCGGCCTGCCCATCTTCCACCGGGATGCGCGCCTTGCGGGCGTCCGGATTGGACCAGCGCCAGCCGTCGAAATCGGCCTGGGCCGAGCCGCGCCACCTCAGGGCGCCGGACGGCGCATTGCCGAATATGCGAACATGCATCACGGGCCGGGAATTGGTCTCGATCTTGCCGGTCAGCCCGAGGTTCACCTGGCCCGCAAAGCCTGGAAACAAGGCATGCCGGGCAAAGCGCGACAAGGCGGCGTCCGCGGTGCGCGGCAGGACGAAAAACATGGCGGCCGTGAGCGCCAGGATTCCCAGGGCGATCGAGGCCACTAGCAGCGCCAGACGCGGGTGGAAGCGCCTCAACCCGTCGCGCGCCGTCGTAGCCGCGGCCCGCTCCACGGAGCGGCGGATCTCGGCGCTGGTCAGCGCGGCGATGGCGAACAACAGATACAGCGCCAGCGCCAGGAAAAACTTGAGATCGATGGAGAGCAGAGCGGCGGCCAGCAATTCAATCACGGCAATCGCGGCGAGGTAAGCGTAGTCGCGGCCAGCCTTCGCGGTGAGCACCTTCATGATGGCCAGAAAGAACGCCAGGTGTACGGCCGCCGCGAGCAACTCCCGCGAAAGCAGGAAGCAATCCAGCAGAAAGAACGCCGCGTAAATCGCCGTGACGACCGTGACCGCGCGGTCGGAGAACTCGAGGCGTGGGAGGCCGGCGATCGTCAGCCCGCGAAGCGCCAGGCCGGCGCCGGTGAGCGCGATGGTGGGGAGGTCCAGGTATCCCGAGCCCGCCACCGCCAGAAACCCGCTCGCCACCAGCCCCAGCAGGGCGAACTGAAAGAATCGCTCCACCGAAACCGAGGCGCTCGCCTCCGAACGCGGCATATCTCATTCTATCAACCGCTGCGGACGCTACACTGAAATGGACATGGCAAACGAGACGATCGGCCTGATGGTGGAAGCCGCCGGCAAGACGGGCTTGCTCCATCTGCTGACGGGGGTGATCGCGCGGCACGGAGGCGATATCGTGTCGGTCGAGATCCTGGAAAATCGGCCCACCGACGCCCGCACGTATTTCGAGATCGCCCTGCCGGGAAGTCCCGAGGAACTGGTGGAGGATCTGCGCGGGCTTCCCATCGTGCGCCGCGTAGAGGTGGTCAAGACGCTGGCGATGATCTATGGCAAGCGCATCATCATCATGGGCGGCGGCGCGCAAGTGGGGCAGGTGGCCATCGGCGCCGTCTCGGAGGCGGACCGGCACAACATCCGGGGCGAACACATCTCCGTGGATACGATTCCTTTGGTGGGCGAGCAGAAGTTGGCCGACGCCGTGCGCGCGGTGGCCCGCCTGCCCCGCGCCAAAGCCATTGTGCTGGCCGGATCGCTGATGGGCGGCGATATCGAAGCCGCCGTACGGGAGGTGCGGCAGGCGGGCCTGCTGGTGATCAGCCTGAATATGGCCGGCAGCGTTCCGGACGCCGCCGACCTGGTGGTGTCCGACCCCGTTCAAGCCGGCGTGATGTGCGTGATGGCGATCGCCGACACCGCCAAGTTCGACCTGGAGCGCTTGAAGCGCCGGGTGTTCTAAGCCGCAGAGGCGCAGAGCCGCCGAGTTTGAAAGGGAATCCGTCTTCGCGTCCTCGGTGAACTATCTTGTAGGAGCGGCAGCGCGAATTCCAGTCGGTTGTAGAATGGATTGAGATGGATTCCCGCCGAATGTGCCCGCACTGCCGGGCATTTATCACCACCAAGGATCGCATTTGCCCATACTGCAATGAGAAGGTCGGCCCGCGCGCGGTCCAGCGCGACGTGTCCGGCATCATCGGCGGTTTCATTCCGCACGCGCGGTTTAACACGATCCTGATCCTGGTCGTCAATTTCGGGCTGTATGTCATCACTTCGATCTACAGCATGAGGTCCGGCAACGGCGGGGCCATGGATATCGATAGCCGCACGTTGGTGGAATTCGGCGCCAAGTACGCCCCGCTGATCGCCATGGGGCAGTGGTGGAGGCTGGTCACGGCTGGGTTCTTGCACGGCGGGTTGCTCCATATCCTCATGAACTCCTGGGTGCTGTTCGATCTGGGCGCGCAGGTGGAAGACATCTACGGCGCGAGCCGCATGTGGGTGATCTACCTGGTCTCCAGCGTGTGCGGTTTCTATGTGAGCGCCATGTGGAACCCGGTCGCTCCGTCGGTGGGGGCTTCCGCGGCGCTGTTCGGGCTGATCGGCGCCATGATCGCGCTCGGCGTGCGCCACCGCAACCCTATGGGGGCCGCGATCCGCGGCATGTATATTCGCTGGGCCATGTACGGCCTGCTATTCAGCCTCTTTCCAGGCATTGATATGGCGGCTCACATAGGAGGGATTGTATCGGGTTTCGGAATCGCTTATCTCGCCGGCATACCAGGTCTCGAAGGTTCCGTAAGCGAACGCATCTGGCGCGTAGCCTCCTGGCTGTGCATCCTGGTCACCGTTGTGAGTTTTCTCAAGATGTTTCTCGCCTTCAGCCAAGCCGCGTAGGGTTGGGGGCCCGCGCCGCTTATCGGCGCAATCGAAACTTTGAATTTGGGTTAGCCGGAGTGACGCGGTAGAATCCACTGTATTAGCTCGCCGTGGCCGATCTGTTTCCTCACCAAGGGCGAGCCTCAAAGCAAATCCGAACCGATAAAGGAGTCACACCACATGCAACACCTGAAGTGTGCCACAACAGTAGGGATTCTGCTGACGCTATCATTCGCGGCAAGTTCTCAGACGCTGGCGCCGGCCGCCGAGTCGTCGGCTTCGGCGCCGGCGGCAACCCCGGCCGCACCGCCGGCCCCGCCAACGGCGCTCCCCACTCCTGCGATCACGGGCCCACTGCAGGGACTCCCTCCAGCCATGTTCGACGCTGGACCTTTCGGCAAGATCGCCGTGAACGGCATTCTCGATGGCGAAGGCATGTGGACGGGGCATTACGTACCGGGCGACAACAGCACCCAGGCGGCTCTGAGCAACGGTCAGGTATTCATTCAGAAGACCGACGGCTGGTTTCAGTTCTACCTGCAGGCGGGCGCCTACAATATTTCGGCTCTCGGGACGCCGTTTCTGGCCACCGACAAAACGGTGAGCGACCTCTATGGACCGATCCCGGTCGGCTTTGTGAAGCTGCAAGCGGCGAAGAACACCTCCATCCTCATCGGCGCGCTGCCCACGCTGATCGGCGCCGAGTACACCTTCAGCTTCGAAAACATGAACGTCGACCGCGGCCTGTTGTGGAACCAGGAGAACGCGGTCAATCGCGGTATCCAGGTGAATCAGACCATGGGTAAGTTCACCGCCTCGCTGAGCTGGAACGATGGCTTCTATTCCAACCGCTACTCTTGGCTGACTGGGTCGCTGACCTACGTCAGTGGGCCTCATAGCCTGGCGTTCGTCGGCGGCGGAAACGCAGGGCAAACAACTTATCAGTCTTACGCCACTCCCGTGCAAAACAATAGCAGCATTTACAACGTCATCTACACCTACAACAAGGGGTCTTGGATCATCCAGCCGTACTGGCAATACACGAATGTGCCCACCGACCCGAAAATCGGAGTAATCAAGGGCGCCTCGACCAACGGCGCGGCGATCCTGCTGAGCCGCGCCTTTAAGCACGGCTTCTCGCTCCCGGTGCGCTGGGAGTATATTGCCAGCTCGGGGAGCGCCGCCGATAGATCCGTCAATCTGATGTACGGTCCGGGCAGTGCGGCCACCTCCTTCACCGTGACGCCTACTTTTCAACACGGAGGCTTCTTCGCTCGCGGAGACATTGCTTACGTTCACGCCAGCAGCGTCGCGCCGGGCTACGCTTTCGGTCAAACGGGCATGGAGCAAGCCCAGTCCCGAGCCGTGGCCGAATTTGGATTCATCTTTGGCAACAACATTGTTGGGAGCGAACCGAAGAAATAGGCGAAATATCGCGGCAAGATTCGGACGTTTCAACGCAAACTGAGGAGCAGAACATGCCGGATAACAACACAGTCGAAATGAAACCCACGTTAGGTTTAACCGGACTGACGATGAACGCCATGGCGCTCATCGCGCCGGGCGCCTTTCTCTGGCTCACCTTTTACATTCAGGCAACCACCGGAGCCACGGGGCCGGGAATGTGGATGGGCATCGTGGTCGCCCTTTTGCTCTGCCTTGCGACGGCCGTTTGCTACGCGGAGATGGCCAAGCTGTATCCCGGCACCGGCAGTTCGTACTACTTCGCGGAACAGTCGTTTCTGAATCACGACAAAGCGTGGCGCTATGCGCGCCTTTCGAAATTCATCGTCGGCTGGGGCTCTCACCTGTATTACTGGATTTACCCTGGCGTGATGGTGGGCGTGATGGGCGTCTTGTGCGGTTATCTGGCCGGAACCCTTTGGCCGAACGTGATGAGCGCCTCCAATCCGGGGATCGCATTCATGATGATCGTCGCGGTGGCGTTCTCCTTCGGGGTGGCCTATATCGCCAGCCGCGGCGTAAACGGTTCGACGTCCGTTAATATCGCCATCAACGTGATTCAGATCACAGCCCTGGTGGTTTTCTCGATACTGGCGCTGGGTTACCGCGCGAATCACCCCCCGGGGAGTGTGGCTTTTCAGTTCGATTCCACCTCCGGCGAGGCCTACACTTACGAGTTTCTGACACAGCCGGTGACCGCCGGCGGTCAGACCACTGACACCATCGTGCGCGATGCGGCCGGCGTGCCCAAGCCGAAGCTGGACGCGTCCGGCAAGCCCGTGCCGTATCGCATCTCTTACCCGGTGAAGGACGATAAGGGCAATTTTCTGAGTCATGCGAACGCGGCGTCGGTAGTGTCGGCGCATAACTGGGGCTGGGTGTTCGTCCAGGCCACGGTGGCAATCCTGATTCTGGTCGGGTTCGAATCGGTCACCTCCATGGGGGGCGAGGCCAAGAACGCCAAGAAACACATTCCGATCGCGGTGATCCTCTCCCTGCTGGTGCAAGGGCTTATCTGTTACCTGTTCGAATACTTCGCCGCGAATTACTTCTTAAACAGCGGATACACCATGCAGAGTGCTTCGGGGTCGGCCGCTCCCATCGGCGACATGATGGTGATGGTGGGCGATGCGCTGTTCGGCCAGGGCAATGGCCGCACCTTCATGCTGGTGGAGGCGTTCACGGTCTTCCTGGCGATTATAGGGACCACGCTTTCCTGCATGAACACGGGCGCGCGCGTCACCTACGCCATGGGCAAAGACGAAGAAGTGCCCGAGCATTTCGGCATGTTGCATTCGAAGAGCCTGACGCCGCACCGCGCTATCTGGACACTGGCCATTATTTCGGCCGTGATCGGCTGCGTGGCGGTCTCGTTCGCTTTCGGAGACGCGGGCGCTCCCACGGACGCCGCCATCAAGGCCCTTCCTCAGGGCTTCTGGTCCAGTTTCGGCTACACGACCCACGACGGCTTGGCGGCCATGCCCAATACCCTGCTCATGGTCACGCTGGCCTCCAACTTCGGCACGTTCCTGCTGTACGGGTTGAGTTGCATCATCTGCATGGTGGCCTACCATAACCACCCGAACTTCAAGGTGGTGCGGCACTTCCTGATTCCGGTCTTCGGACTGGTGGCCAACTTGGGCTGCATGGTCTTCTACCTGATCGGGCCGTTCCTGGGCTTCGGCACGGTCAAGGAGCCGCTGTTGGCTCTGGGCATCGCGCTGGTATGGGCCATCTACGGCGGCATCTATTTCGTCCGCTCAAGCAAGTCCAAAGGCCGGACGACGCTGGTCGCCAGGCCAAGCGTGATGGTATAACCGTGTTTGCGCCCGCTGTCCGCGCGCGCCCTCTGCCCGCCGTGTTGGACTTGACCTTCGCTGAACTGACCGACGCCGGCCGGCAACGCAAGAACGACGAAGACTATCTCGGCCATGCCGCGCCCGCGACTCCGTCGCGGGCGCGTTCGCATGGCTGGCTGTTCGCTCTTGCCGATGGCGTGGGAGGCCATGACCGGGGCGAGGTAGCTTCGCGCGCGGCGGTGGAAGACATCCTCGCGGGCTTCGACGCCGCGCCCGCCGGAGAACCGCCCGCGGCGCTGCTTTCGCGGCTGGCGCAAGCGGCCAACCTGCGCGTCTACGAACTGGGTAAGAGCACCGGCCCCGGAGGCGTGGCTATGGCTACCACGCTGGTGGCCTGCATTTTACGTCATGACCGCGTGACCGTGGCGCACGCCGGCGATTCGCGCTGCTATCTGATCCGCAAGGGCCAATCCGAACCGCTCACGCGCGACCACACCGTGGCCCGCGACCAGGCGCGGCTGGGAGTCATTTCCGCGAAGGAGGAGGCCGAATCGGAGTCGCGGCACTTGCTCACACGGTCGCTCGGAACCGGCCTCTTCGTCAATGTCGATATCGCCGACCGCTTGCTCGATGCCGGCGACGTGTTGGCCCTCTGCTGCGACGGTCTGCACAATTCGGTAACCGGCGCCGACATGGCCGCCGCGGTCGCCGGCGCCGCCAGCCTGGACGACGCCGCGCGGGAACTCGTCGATCTTGCGAACCAGCGGGATGGAAGCGATAATATAAGCGTCCAGCTAATCCGTGTGCGGAGCGTGGAACGTGTCGGAATGTATCGCGGACGGCCCTACAAGCTCCGGTAGGCCAAGCTGGTCGCGATTCCATTCTGATTCGCTCGCCGCTCATGCCCTCATTGCACCCCGGCGACCAACTCGATCAGTACCGGATTGAAGGCCTGGTGGCCCGCAGCGGCATGGCTTCCATTTTCCGGGCCACCGATATGCGCTCCGGACGCCAGGTGGCCATCAAAATCCCGCATCCCGAGATGGAAGGCGACCCGGTTCTTTTCGACCGCTTCAAGCGCGAGGCGGACATCGGCCAAAAGCTCGACCACCCCGGCGTGATGAAAGTGCTGGCGGATGGCGACCGCAGCCAAACCTACATGGCGATGGAGTGGGTGGAGGGCCGCCTGCTCCGAAAAGCGCTGGGCGAGGCCGGCAAGTTTCCGCCGGAACGCGCCATCAAGATCGCGGTGGCCGTGGCCGACACCCTGGACTACATTCACCGGAACGGCGTGGTGCACCGCGATCTGAAGCCGGAGAACATCATGATCGACGGCGACGACCGCGTCAAGCTGATCGATTTCGGCATCGCCGGCCAGGTGGGGGCCAAGCGCCTCACCTTCGCCAAGCTCACGCAAGTGGCTGGCACTCCCGATTACATCTCCCCGGAGCAGGTCAAGGGAAAGCGCGGCGACGGACGCAGCGACATCTACGCGTTGGGCGTGATGCTCTACGAGATGCTGACCGGAAAGACGCCGTTTCCCGGCAGTAATCCGTTCGCCATCATGAACGAGCGCCTGCTGAACCACCCCATTCCACCGCGCGAAGTGAATCCCGAGATCTCGCCCGAGTTGCAGGAAGTCATCTATCGCGCGCTGGAGCGCGATCCGCAAAACCGCTATTCCACCGCCAACGAATTCGCCTGGGACCTGGAGCACCTGGACCAGGTCGGGGTGGCCGACCGCGCCGAATTGCACGATTGGAAGCGCCGCCGGACGCCTTGGCTGAGGCGGCTCCTGTTCTATGTAAGCATGGCGCTGATCCCCATCGTCGTCTTCGGCCTGCTGCTATGGGTTGCCAAGAAGGGCGGATAGCTTTGGTAGGGCGAGGCCACATGATCATGTTCTTTTGTGGGGCAGCTTGCCAAGCTGCGCGCCGATTGCCAATCGGCGCGCGTGGCGGTTGCCAACCGCCACGCAGGTTTCTATCGGTCGCGGCCTAGTTGCGCCGGTAGAGCGATACGAATTGACCCAGTTCGGTCTCGTTGAGATCCGAAACCACCCAGAACGTCATTCCGTTGCTGCAGCATCTGGCGATTGTCGATGCGACGTTGGAGTGACGCGATGCTTGCGAAGGTTCTATTTGCAGCGCTGGCCGGCGGAACGATTCTACTGGCCTTGAGCGCCCCAGAGGAGCGTGGCAAAGATCTGTTCGCGCGGCGTTGCAGCGGCTGCCACGCTCTCCGAGAAGGCGCTGGACGGCTGCGCGGATCCGAAACAACTCCCGGCATGGCTGAAGTCGGAAGATCTGGATTACTACGCCAACGAATATTCGCGGACCGGCTTTCGAGGCTGGTTGAACTGGTATCGCGGGCAGGACATTTTCTGGCAAGAGACGCCGTTTCTGATCGGGCGCAAGCTGCTGCAGCCGGCGTTATATATCGGAGGATCGGACGACGCCGTGGTGGAATTCGCAAAGCCCTACGTTGACAACCTGGAAAAGAGGGGCGTTGGGCACTGGACCGAGCAGGAGGCGCCGACTGGGGTGAATCGACTGATGGTGGACTTCCTGGCAAGGGTGGACGGCAAGGGTGCAGCGGAGTGAAGATTGCACCCGGAAGCTTCCCTGTGCAACTGGCAGCCCCCGCGGGGCTTTTCAGCACCGCCAAATCGTCCCGTTCACCTGAAGAAGCGCGCGTCGTAGTGGAAGGGCTCGGGCGGTTGCACGCGGATATCTCCGAAGTCCGGATGCAAGGGATTGATGAGCCAGTTCGATTCCGATGGCGCCAGGGCCGAGGGAGCGATCAGAATTGCCGCCTTCCGATCCGCTACGAATGCGTCCCCGACTGCGGCAAGGCTGGCTGGCGCCGGGATCCGACGCCAGTTCTCCGGCGACTCATTCACGGCAATGGAAACCCTGGAGATGTGGTCTGGCACGTCCACCGCCGCCACGACGAGGCCCCTTGGCGGGTCATCGGCGTCAATGTGGACAAAGTACTCGATCATCGCCAGCGAAAGGTGGCCCGCCGTGTAGGCGAGCCGGGTTCCCCGGCTGGACCACCGGCCGCCGAACCGATAGGCGCCTTCCCCGTCAAGCGGATTATCCGCATAGGGCGCTCGCAGAATTCGATAGACCCGGGTCAACTCACTCAGCCGTAAGCAATCCGGCCCAGAACATCCTCTACCGAGCGCGCGCCCGGTTCCGTGTCAACCAGTTCGAGGGGGCTCTTGCCGCCCAGCGCGCGGTTTGGCCGGCGGAGCCAACGGGCGGCCGTCTCGTCGTCGCCTACGTAGTGCTTGGCCAGCGCGACAATTCGCGCCAACCGGTAGAGGCGGTCGGACTCGAAGCGCGCCAGGCGTCCCCGCTGGCGCCGCCGCTGCAAGCTGCGTGGCGAGAGATCCAGACTGCTGGCCAGTTCCTTCAAGGTCAGGCCGCAGGAGTCCATAACCTTCGCCACAACCTCCGGGCGAAAGCCTTCCCGGATCGCGGATTCGAGGTCGCCCTCGGTGTCCAGGGTGCGGCCAAGAGCCTTCTTCCCCCCCAGTTCCGTAACCACGGCACGCAGTTCGTTTACCATTATGTCGTCTATTATAGCGCCATTTGGCGAAAGCCGGTGATGATGGCGGCGCTAAACTGAACGTATGGCAAGCATCACGATCCGCCGCTTGGAGGACGCCGCCAAAGAGCGTCTCCGCATGCGCGCGTCCCGCCACGGCCGCTCGATGGAGGAAGAAGCCCGCGAGATCCTGAAGATAGCCCTGGCTGACGCGGGCGCCCCCGGAGAAAACATCGCTCAGTCCATCCGCAGGCGCTTTGCGCCACTGGGCGGAGTCGAACTCTCCCTGCCGCCGCGCGAACCCATGCGCGAGCCCCCGCGTTGAATCCGTTGGCTCCTCCCGCCCGCGCCTAATGCGCTACCCTCGGATTTGGCCCACATTCTGATTGTCGACGACGACGCCAATACGCTCGCTTCCCTGGCGCGCGCGTTCCGCCTCGCCGGCCACGCGGCCACCGTCTGCGACAACGCCCCGCGGGCATTGGACCTCGTGAAATCGCAGCCGTTCGACATGCTGCTGTCGGACGTGGTCATGCCCGGCAAGGACGGTCTCTCCCTGCTCGAGGATCTCCGCAGTTTCGGCATTTCGCTGCCGGTGGTGATGGTCTCCGGGCAGGCCAACATCGAGATGGCGGTGCGCGCCACCCGGCTCGGCGCGGTGGATTTTCTCGAGAAGCCGCTGTCCACGGACAAACTCCTGCTGACCGTGGACAATGTCCTCAAGCTCAAGCGGCTGGAGGACGAGAACCGCGATCTGCGCCAGCGCGTGGGCCGGCACGAGCTGGTTTATCAGGGGGCGGCCATGCGCCGCGTCATGGCGCAGGTGGACCGCGTGGCCGCCAGCGAGGCCCGCGTGTGCATCCTGGGCGAGACCGGAACGGGCAAGGAACTCATTGCGCGTGCGCTGCATGAGCGCAGCCCCCGCCGGCTGGGGCCTTTCGTGACGCTCAACTGCGCCGCCGTGCCGGGCGAGTTGATCGAATCCGAGTTGTTCGGGCACGAAAAGGGATCCTTCACCGGGGCGGCCTCGCGGCACATCGGCAAGTTCGAGCAGGCCAACGGCGGCACGCTTTTTTTGGACGAGATCGGCGACATGCCCCTGGTCATGCAGGCCAAGCTGCTGCGCGTGTTGGAGGAAAGCCAGGTGGAGCGCGTGGGCGGCGACCGCACCATCGCCGTGGACGTGCGCGCCATCGTGGCCACCCACCGGAACCTCGACGAACTGGTGAAAAAGGGATCTTTCCGGCAAGATCTGTACCACCGGATTTACGTTTTCCCGCTGTCGCTGCCGCCGCTGCGGGAGCGCATCGAGGACATTCCCGCGCTGGCCGCGCACTTCGTGGCGCAGGTGTCCGAACAGAACGGATGGAAGCCCAAACCGTTCGCTCAGGACGCCCTGGAGGAATTGCAGCGCTATCTCTGGCCGGGGAACGTCCGCGAGCTGAGGAACGTGGTGGAACGGCTCCTGCTGTTGGCCGACGGTCCGGTGGACCGCGCGGCCGTGCGCCTGGCGCTGCCGCCGGGAGCATCCGGCGGGCCGGGTGGCGCCGCGCCGGCCCTGAGCGGCCCTCTCGCGGGACGCGTGGATCGCTTCGAGCGCGAACAGATTCTCTCCGAGCTCAAAAGCCACGGCCAGCGCATGACCGACGCCGCCAAGGCCCTGGGCCTTGAGCGAAGCCACCTCTATAAGAAATGCCAGGCCCTGGGCATCGATCTCCGCGCGCTACGAAACGCCGGCGACGCCTGAGACGCGGTTCCTTATTGAACCGTGTACGGGGCTTTCAGCGCGAAAGGCGCGATCTCGATATCGAACTGGCTGCCGCCCTCGCCGGCCATCCGGTAGGAGCCGTGCATCACGCCCGTCGGCGTCTTCAGCGAACACCACGACGAGTATTTGAACGACTCGCCCGGCGCAAGAACCGGCTGCTGTCCGACCACGCCCGGGCCTTTCACTTCTTCGGTATGCTCCAGCGCATCCGTGATAATCCAGTGCCGGTTGAGGAGTTGAACGGTCTGGGATCCCAGATTCGTGATGCGGATGGTGTATTCGAACACCCAGGCGCCCTCCAGCGACCGCGAGTTCTCGGGCGAATACCGCGACAGGACTTCGACGCGGATATTGTTGGTAACCGCTTCGGAAACTGGAGCGAACTCCGGACGTAGGCCTGGCATACTCCTGTACTCATGATACCAAGCCATGCCCAGTGGGGCGGACCGGGGCGCCCACTGCATTTGTGGGCCCTCTGCCTTCTTCTTGCCCTTACGCCAGCAGAGCCGGCAACTCCGCCGCCGATACGCGCAAACCCACATAAAACGTTCCGAACAGCGCGTAGATGGCGCTCACTTCATCGAACCGCATTTCGTAGATGAGTTTCTTGAACACCAGCGGGTCCTCGGCGAAAAGGTCGACGCCCCACTCCCAATCGTCGAAACCGATCGACCCGGTGATGATCTGGCGCACCTCGCCCGCGTAGCGGCGGCCGATCATGCCGTGCTCATGCATCAGGCGCTGGCGGCTGGCCATGGACTCGCGGTACCAGTTGGCCGACTCGCCGCGCCGTCGGTCCATGGGATAAAAGCAGATGTATTTCGCCGCCGGAATCTCCGGCCACAAGCGCGGCGCCATGGCCTGCCGCTGGCGGGCCAGCACGCTCTCGATCTCCTGGTTCCACTCCTCCGTATGCGGCTCCACGCCGCGGGCGGCCAGCGCGCCGTAAACCTTGGAAGTGGATTCGTACAACCCCAGCTCGACCACGGAAAGGTACGAGGCGGCCGGCTCCAGAAAATCCGACAACCGCAAGCGCGCGATTTCGAGTTGGGCCCGGTTCAGTTCCTCGAAGCCGCGCCGGAAGTGCACCAACATCAAGTCGCCCTTGTGGCCGAGCAGCGAGTACAGTGCGCTTTGGCGCCCATCGGACGGGCGCTCCATCGCTCCCAACGCCGCCGCGGCTTCCTCCAGGATTCCGGCGCGCTCGCCGGCGGGCAGCGCGCGCCAGGCGGCCCGGCGGAAGCGCATCATCTGGTGCAGCACGCTGGCCCCTTCCACGGTCAGCGGGACGGGGGGCAACGCGGTTTCGGGGGGCGTCTCGGACGTCATAGACCACCATTATAGGGAGGTCCGGGGACCTCGCGCCGGCCCTTGGCTGTTCCATTGCGTCAGATAAGTCTCCGAAGCCGCCGTTTCCAGTGCGCGGTTCTCCGCCGTGCGCCACTCATCGGCGCGCTGTTCCCGCAACCGTTCGAGAAGCCTCAAACGCCGGCGGGCCTCCAGCATGGCGGCTTCCCGGGCCTCCGCCTTCTTCACTTGCGCGGCGCGCTCAAGGGCGATGGCGGCTTCCCGCGCTTTCACCTGCAAACGGAAGCTGCCCAAGGCTTCCAGGTCGGGGCCCGTCACCGGCTTCCACGCGCGGACCTCCAACTCGGCCTTGATTCCGGAAGCCTCGCATTCGGCGCGCTGCCGGTCGATCTCCGCCAGCGCCGCGGACTCGCGTTTGAATTGGATCTCCGCTATCTCAAGCTGCGTCCGCCGCCACTCGAGAACCTTCGCTAACGGAAACCGGAACGATGGCATGGTCCCTTATTTCGCCCGCGCCTGCGCGGGTTCAGCCATCCGGCCGGCTTCCAAACGCGCCGCCAGTTGATCGAGACGCGCCAGGGTTTCCTGGCGGCTGGAGTTCAACGCATGGTCCTGCCGCAGGAATTCCATCAGCTCGGGGCGCAAACGGATGCTCGAATCGAGGACCGGATTCGACCCCGCCACGTACGCGCCCAATTGGATCAGATCCTGCGAGTCGCGATAGACCGCCAGCGCCTGCCGCAAGCGCCGCGCAGCCTCCTTTTGGGGCGGCATGGCGATCTGCGACGTCAGGCGGCTCACGGAATTCAGAATATCGATGGCCGGGTAGTGGCCCTCGGCGGCGAGCTGCCGCGAAAGGATGATGTGCCCATCCAGAATGGCGCGAACCGCGTCGCAGATCGGCTCGTTGAAATCGTCACCCTCCACCAACACCGTGAAGAACCCCGTAATGGAGCCGCGCTTGAAGTTGCCGGCGCGCTCGAGCACCCTGGGAAGCAGGTTGAAGACCGAAGGGGTGTAGCCTTTCTGGCTGGGGGGCTCGCCGGCCGCGAGGCCGATCTCTCTCTGGGCCATGGCGAGGCGCGTCACCGAATCCATCACCAACAGCACGCTGGCGCCCTGGTCGCGGAAGTATTCGGCCACCGCCAGCGCCAGGAAGCATGCGCGCACGCGCAATGGCGCCGGACGTTCGGAGGTCGCCACCACCACCACCGAGCGTTTGCGCCCCTCCGGCCCCAGTTCGTGCTCCAGAAATCCGCGCACCTCTCGGTTGCGCTCGCCGATCATGGCGATAACACTCACATCGGCGGAGTTTTGGCGCGACATGGCGCCCAGCAGCGTGCTCTTGCCCACGCCGCTGCCGCCGAAGATGCCCATGCGCTGCCCCTGTCCGCACGGCAGCAGCGCGTCGATAGCCCGTATGCCCGTGACCAGCGGCGTGACAATGTGCTCGCGTTCCAGCGGGTTGCCCGACGTGCCATAGAGGCTGTAGGCGTCCAGCGCCCGTATGGGCGGCCCGTTGTCGATGGGCTTGCCGAAACCGTCCACCACGCGGCCCAGCAGATCTGGCCCCACTTCGACGCGGGCCTCCTCGCCGCGCGCCTCCACCGGGTCGCCCGCCTGCAAGCCATCGATCTCCTCGAGCGGCATGGATAGCACCCGCCCGTCTCGAAATCCGATCACCTGCGTGCGTATGCGCCGCCCGCTTGCGGTGGCGATCTCGCAGAAATCGCCGATGGCCGCGCTGGGCCCGCGGGATTCCACCAACAGCCCGACCACGTCGGTCACCTGCCCGGTCCAGCGCAGCGGAGAAATCCGTTCGAGATCCTCGCGGTAGCCGGCCAGAGAGATTTTCTCGTTCACGATGGCCTCCGCATGCGGTCCGCCAGGCCGCGCTCGATTTCCCGGAGCTGCGATTCCACCGAGGCGTCCAGGTTGCCGCGCTGGGTCTCGAAGACCACCGCGCCCGGCTCGCGTGACGCGTCCGGAACCACCTCCACGGCCGATCCCCCGGCCTGTTGCAGGCATGCGGCCACCATGGCGACATGCGACGGATGCACCTTCACGCGGCGAATTTCCTGCGCTTGCAGTTTTTCGAGCGCCGCCAGCACCAGCCCGTGCAGCGCCTCCGGATCCACATTCAGTTCCCTACGCAGCACCCGCCGGGCGATGGCCAGGGAAAGTGCGATCAGGTCGGCTTCGGCCTCCCGCCGGAAGCGCGCCCGCAGGCCGCCCATTTCTTCGATGGAACGCGCCAGCCGCCCCAGAACCGGCTGCAGCTCGGCCGTGGCCTGTTGCCGGCCCGAAACCTCTCCTTCGCGCACTCCCGCCGCGTGGGCCGCCTGGATGCGCTGCTGACAATCCCGTTCCATCTGCGCCAACCGCGCGGCGGCTGCGGGCGTGATTTCCACCGCTTCAAAGCTGTCCTGCCGAACCTGTCGCCATTCCAAAGGCGCATTCGGCTGCGGATCGCCGGGCGGCAGCACTTTACACGACATACTGCTCCCCCACCGTGCCCTTCAGGCTGATGACGCCTTCGGCTTCGAGCTGCCGCACCAGGGCGATGATGGTCTGTTGGGCCGCTTCCACTTCCTTGATCTTGACCGGCCCCAGCGCGTCCATATCTTCCCGCAGCATTTCCGCCCCGCGCTGCGACATGCAGGTCATCATGTGGTTCCGCAGTTGTTCGCTGGTCCCTTTCAGCGCCACGGTCAGCACCTTGCGTTCCACCTTGCCCACCACTTCCTTCAGGCCCAGCGGATCGATGAGCAGCAGGTCCTCGAATACGAACATCAGGTGGCGTATGGTCTCCACCAGGTTGGTGTCCTGCTGCTCGATGTGGTCCAGAATCACGCGGCTCGACCCGGAGTCCAGCCGGTTCAGCATCTCCGCCACCGCCCGCACGCCGCCGTAGGATTCCCGGCTGAACTCGCCCAGGGCTTTCAGCTTCGACCCGATCACGGAAGCGATCTTCATGATGATTTCCGGCGAGATCTGGTCGAGGCTGGCCATGCGCTGGGCGATATCCGAGCGCATCTCCGGCGGCAGGGAGATCAGCAACGCGGCCGCCTGCGAGGGGTTCAAGTGGGATAGCACCAGCGCGATGGTCTGGGGATGTTCGTTATGAATGAATTTCGCCAGTTGCTGGGGGTCGGCTTTTTGAATGGCGTCGAAGGAAGCCGCTTCCGACCCCAGCGCCTTGGAGAGCCGGTCCAGTAGCCGCTTGGCGACATCCGGCTGGAACGCGCGCAGGAGCAGTTTACGCGCGAAATCGATGCCGCCGCGCGCGATGTAGTCCCCCGCCAGGGTCAACTGGTGGAACTCCTCGAGCACGCTCTCGGCCTGCTCGGCGGAAATGGCCGTGATTCTGGCGACCTCCCGGCTCACCGTCTGCACGTCGTCTTCCCCGAGTTGCTGCAGCAGGTCCGCACTGGCTTGCTCGCCCAACACAACCAGCAGCACGGCCGCTTTGCGCACGCCCGGAAGGGACTCCGCCTTTGTCGCGTTGACGATCATCCGGCGCCTTCCCCAGGCATCAGTAGTTTCCGTCCTCCCGGATCCAGCTTTGCAGCACGTGGGCGGAGAGGCCCGGCTCCTCCTTGACCTTCTCGCGCAGGTGTTTGGCCAGAACTTCCGACGTCTTGGTGATGGCGGGCGCCAGTTTCAGGGCGCTCAACGCCTGAGCGTCCATCTTTTGTTGCTGGGCCTCACGCTCCGCCAGCTTGGCCTCGATCTGTTGCTCCAGGTTGGACCCGGCCTGCGGAATCTGGGCTGGAGCGGCGCCTGGCGCGGCTGGCGCGCCAGGCAGGGCCGCCGGCGCGCTCGCCTCCATCGCGGGCGCCGTGCGGCGGCGCATCAGGGCAACCGCCAGAATCAGGAACAGGACCACCGCCGCGGCGCCGCCGCCAATCAGGAGCGTCCTCTCGTCTATCCCAAACCGCTGTCCCGGCCTGGAGGCGGGGGCGGCCGGGGGGGCGTAGGCTTGGGGAGGCTCCGTCAAGAGCGTGGTTTCAAAGGGCAGTGTCTCCACAATCAACTGGTCGCCACGGTCCGCGTTGAGCCCGGTAACCCCAGCCACCAGGTCGTGGATCACCTTCAGTTGCTCCGGCGGCGGCGGAGTCAGCACGCGGTGGAACGTATTATTCGTCTTCTCCCAGCTCACGGTCTGGTCCACCAGTACGGCGAGCGACATTTTGCGAACTTCGCCGGCCGGCACGCGGCTCTTCTTCACGGTGCGGCTGCTTTGATACGCGATGTTTTCCGTGACCCTCGAGACGCGGCTCGCACCCGTCCCCGGCCGCGAGGTGGGACGCGGCAGCGTGGAGGCCGTTCCCGGAACTCCGCTGGCCGAGGCTGGACCGGTTGAGTCTTCGGTTCTCTGGGAACTCACCATCACGGAACGCGCCGGATCGAAGATTTCCTCGCTCTGCTCGCCTCCCGTGAAGTCGCACTCCACCGAGGCGCCCGCGCGGAATCTCCCCGCTCCGAGCAACGGTTCGAGTGTGGCGCCGATCTTGGCCACCAGATCCGCTTCCACCCTGTGCCGGTAGTCCAGGACGGCTTCCGACGGCTCCGGCCCGTCCAGCGTTCCCGCCGCTTTGGGCGTTCCGAGAAGGTTGCCGTTCATGTCCAGCACCGAAACCGCGTCCGGAGAGAGCCCTTCCACGGCGCTGGCCACCAGATGGTCGATGGCCAGCACGTTCTGCGGCGAAAGGCGCCCTCCGGGCCGTAGGCGCACCAGAACGCTGGCCTTGGCTGGCTCCTGCTGCTCCACAAAGACCGATTCCTTGGGGAAGGTGACGTGCACCCTCGCCTGCTCGACTTCGGCCAGCGACATGACGGAGCGTTCCAGTTCCCCTTCTAGAGCGCGGCGGTAGTTCACATGCTCGGTGAATTCGGTCGCGCCCAGGTTCGCCTTATCGAACAGCTCGAAGCCGATTCTCCCGGATTTCGGAAGTCCTGCGGCGGCCATGGCAATTCGTAGCTCCGCGATGCGTGCGGAAGGCGCCAGAACCGAAGCCCCGCCTTCGCCAAGGCGGTATTCCACTCCGCTCTCTTTGAGCTTCTGAACGATTCCGCCGGCATCTTCGGGCGCCAGCCCTGCGTACAGCGGCCGGAAGTCGGCCTCCTGCCTCCATTGCACCAGCGCATACAGACCGGCGCCGGCCAAAACCGCCGCCATCACGATCGTGATCCGTTGCCGCGTAGAGAAACTGGCCAGGAACTTTTTCATTGCGGGGCCTGTGATCGCCGACCTTGCAGCTTAGATCGGCGGAACGCTCCAAAAACCTGAGGCTTCGGCGCCGGCCTACATCTGCAGGCGCATGATTTCCTGATAGGCGCTCACCACTTTGTTGCGCGCCTGCAAGAATAGATCGAACGATAGTGTGGCGCGCTCCGCCGCGAGCACCGTAGTGTGAACGTCCTCGCCCTCGCCGGAGAGGAACCGCCCGATAGACGCGGAAGCATCCTGCCCGGACGCCTCCACGCTCTTGATGGCGGCGGAGAACACATCTTGAAACCCCCCGCCAGCGGCCGGCGATTCGGTGGGCTGGATCGAGTCCAAAGCCGGGGGCGCGGAAATAGGAGCAATCGGTCCAGTCATCGGCAGCCTCAGCGCAGCAGGTCGATCGAGTGCACAATCATGTCCTTGACGGCCCCCATGGCCGCCACGTTGGCTTCATAGCCGCGCGACGCTCCCATCAGATCGACCATGTCCTCGGCCGGATCCACCCGCGGAAAATTCACGTAGCCAGTGGCGTCCGCGTCCGGGTGCCCTGGCAGATAGCGCCTCTCCGGGTCGCGCGTGTCCGTCACGATATCCGTTACCGCCACCCCGTTGGCGTTCTGGGCCAGGTCGAAGGCCGACGAAAAGGGCGATTCCACCGCCGAGCTTTCGAATACCGCGTCTTTCCGGCGGTAGGGGCCTCCCTCGGGAGTGCGTGTGGTCTCCACGTTGGCCAGGTTTTCCACCAGCAGCTCCGCGCGCGCCCGCTGTGCGGCCATGCCCGATGCGCTGATCGACAATGCGGCGAACAGGCTCATCCGCTTTGGCCCCCGGCGATCGCCGACTGCAAGATCTGAATCTGGCTATGCACCAGTCCGGAAGCCACCTGGAAGCGAAGCGCCGTTTCCGCCAGCAGGCGCGCTTCCCGGTCCAGGCTGACGTTGTTTCCGTCGTTCTTCACGGCCAACCCCGGAGCATCCATGGCGTGCGGCGGACCACCCGCGGCGTTGCGCATCTCCGCGTCGAAGTCCAGATCCTGGGTGTGATATCCCGGCGTGTCGGCATTCGCGATGTTGGCGGATACCAGCTTCTGCCGCGCACTGAGCAGATCCATGTACCGTTCCAGTTGTGCGGCCACTCCGTCCAGCATGGCGTCCCTCGCGCTGCAAGAAGCACCCCGCCAGCCATCGCGGAAGCCCTTCTAAATCAACACATAAACAAAACGGGAGTGGCAATTTCATGCCGCCTGGCATTTTCTTGCCGCCGGTTTGGACTAAAGATGCTGTCGCAGGTTGCCGCTTCAGCGCGCCTGCACCGATAAGCCCGTTTCGACGGATATCTCGTTGCCAAAAGGCTGCCGGGGCCGCGGGATGTCGGCGATGCTGACGACGCTCTTGTCGAAGACCGTCATGTCCTGCACCAGCCGGTCTACATCGGCGCCTGCCTCCATGACGATCTCGTGCTCGATCCAATCCGAAAGCGGAATCCCGCGGAAGTACATGCGCTCCTGAAGCACCAGGCTCTTGCGGTTCCGCGTCAGCAGTCGGTCTTCGCGGGCGTAGTGCCTCTGTTCGACGCGCAATTCGCCCAGGAAGGTCTCGAGCGCCTGCCGCCGCGCGGTTTCCTCGGCGGCGCGCATGGCCGTCTGCAGGGTCGATTCCAGCCCGGCTTTCTCGGCCTTCAACTCGCCGCGCCGTTCCGCCAGTCCCTCGCGCTGGTCGGCCAGGCGCTCGCGTTCCTCGGCCAGCTTGACCTCCATACGCGACTGCATAACGAACCACGCCAGCACGGCGGAAGCCACGCCCGAAAAGCCCGGCACAAGGATCCAGAGCAGGGCATCCATGCGATCGATGGTAACCGCGAGTCTGGGTTAAACGCTAGATATCAAAGGTGAACAGCCGGATGTAACCGTGGGGAGCGGGATTAATCCCGTCGGCGCAAGATAGCCAGGAAAGTTCCGGCGACGTTATCCGTCCGGAGTTCGGCGTAGCCTTTCCGCACTAGGTCCTCGATAAGGGCGTCACGGTCGCGTTGGCTGGTGAAAGGAAGGGCTGCGGCTACCACCGTGGGACAAGCCTCCTGCCGCCTATCGAGCTGCGGAGCAAAGTACGCGTAGAGCCCGCGGGCGATCTCGGGCGCCACCCGGAAGCACGCTCCGCGATCCACCTCGCTGGCGATGGCCTTGGCAGCCGCCTCCCAGTCCGGTTCGGGTTGGTTGAAGTACCGCACGCTCTTGTAGCCGCACACTGCGGCGAAAAGTAGCGCAAGCGCCGCGGTCGCGCGCGGCCTCGCCACCCACGGTGAAGCCGCCAGGATGGCCACCGCCGGCAACACCCACAGGAATTGCCGCGCCGCCAGAAAGTAACCAAACAGAGCGTCGGCGAGCAATCCACCGGCTAGAGGCACGGCGATCAGGAGGAGCAGAAGAACCACGGCTTTGCGGTCCAATCCCGAGCCCATGGCGCCCAGGACGCACAGCGCCAACAGAATGCCGAAGCCCCAGTACCCCGCCCCGGTTAATTCGCGGACCAGCATCAAGGGCCGCTTGACGGCGAAGACAAATCCGAAGGACTGCTGCGCGCTTTCATACGCCCAGGCCGATCGCGCCCACAGGTACCACGGAACCAACGCGGCCGCGGCGATCGCAGCCGCGCCGCCGACGTACGCCGCGGCGCGCACTCTTCCGTAGATCGCCGCCCACAGGAAGTGAGCACCGCAGACCAATGCCGCAAACGGCTGAGTGTACGTCGCCAAGAGCGCGACAAGACCGTAGGCGCAGGCCACGAGGAAAGCGGGACGCTCCGCTAGCTCAAGAAACAGCAGAGTCAATGCCAGCGAGAACAGCAGCGCGAGCGTATAAGGCCGCGCCTCCAGCGTATAGCGAAGCGTCAGCGGAAAAGCCGCGAACAGCGCGGACGCCATCCAAGGCGTGGCCGCGCGCAGCTTCCCCGCCAGAACGCCTACGGCCAGCACGCTCGCGACGCCCAACAGCGCCGCCGGGATTCGCGCCAGCCAGACGGAATAACCGGTGATCTGAAGAAACGCGCGCTCCATCAGGAACCCCAACGGAACGCTCCCGCTGTGCCACCGCGTCTTCTCAAGCACCTCGTGCACGGTTGCCTGACGAGCTGGGGACAGGAAGAGAACCTCATCCATGATCGGAAGTTTTCGCCCGATCAGCGCCGCGGCAATCAGCGCGAAGACCGCTGCGGCGAAGCCAATCCCATGGGGCCAGTGGAGCGAGGAATGCCGGATGCGCACTACGCTCTCCTCACCGCAATCAGCGATTTGGCGATCCCGCAAAAGCGCTCGCGGATCAACCGCGCGCCCGGAAACAACGCGCGCATCTCGCCCGGTCCCAGAAGGCGGATGTCGCGCAGGAAATGCTCGATGTAGAAGCTCCGGCGGTCTGGCGTCACGCGCCAGAGCAGACTCCAGAAATTGCACCGCGGAACGATGGCCCGCTGCCACGCCTTCGGCAGCCAGTGAATGAACGGCGTCAGCAGGTGTTGCTCCACCGGAAACCAGCGGTTGGGCGTCTGTATCCAGTAGCCCCGTCCCACCCGCGCCGCTTCCCGGGCGAAGCTCTCCTGACTGGCCCTGCCGCCCACGTGCTCAATGACCGAGTTGCTGAACACCACGTCGAAAGCCCCGTCGCGAAACGGCAGCAAGCGGCCGTCGCCCGCTACCCGCAACTCATCTCCCGCCGGCTTCCCGATGGATTGCGGCAGGTTGAGAAGCACCACCCGCGGCCGGACCGCCAGCAGCCCCCAGCACTCCGGCGTGCCCCCAATATCCAGCACCAGGGCGCTGCCGCCAATGTCGAACTCGCGCGCGAAACGCTCCATGCGCCGCCGGCGGAAATGGAGCGAAACGGAGGCGATCGCCGCCAGCGTGTCAGGGCTTGCCATCGCCGCCGAAATCGATCTCCGAGTCCACCGCGAACTTGCGGTAGGCGCGGAAATCCATCAGGTTCCTCATCAGAACGGGCCGCGTCGTTCGGATCTGGCGCTTCTCCATGGACCGATTGGGCTGATACAACATGTCGGTTTCCGCGCCCGACGGCAGCAGAAATTGCCGCCCGCCGACATCCGCAAAGGCATAGTCGATGGAGGTGGACGACTGCCGTATGGAAAAGCCCGCCGGAATATCGTCGGCTTCCGTGGTCAGGTGCAGGACCATGTTGGTATCGTTGGCGATGTCCAGCACGCCGTGAAATCCTACGACCGCGCTTCGCAAATCCGCGCCTCCGTCGAAGGCCAGCACAAAATGGGAGCTGGCGCGCGGCACGCGGTACGAATAGACCGAGACCGGGGTCTTGCGCCAGACGGCCGATTTTTCCCAATGAAACGTGGCGGCGGATTCGGGTTCGAAGATCCAACGCAAAGTGCTGCCAAACTCGCCCGCGGAAATCGCCCCGCCCACCGACAGGAAATCCACGTTCGAGGTCTTATTCCCAACCAGAACTACCTTATAATTCTCCTTCTTGCCGGCATACGTGAGCTGCACGGTAAGCGAATCGAGGCTCCGCCACGGCCCCGCATCGCTCGAGGATCGGTGAACTACCTCCGTGCAGACGAAGTCGGGCAAGAAGTCCGAGTATCCGAGGGCGGTCTTGCGAGCCTGTTCGAGAAAGCGAGCCTGCTCCGCCGCCGCGGGCGCCTGCGCCAATGCCATGGCCCCCAAGCCGAACACCGCCATCGCGATGCGAATCATCACTTAACTATAGCCCCTTGACAGGAATTGTCTTACAGCGTACTATCCAAGAATCGCCGCTTGGGTGCGGAGGTTGAGGGGACCCCGTATGACTTTTCAGATTGGTGACCAGGTAGTCTACCCGAATCAGGGCGTAGGGACCGTCGAGAACATCAGCACTCGCGCTTTTGGCGCCGCCTTCGAAAAGTTCTATCTTCTTCGCTTCGTGTACAGCCGGATGACCGTTCTGGTACCGCTTTCCAATGCCGCCAACATCGGGCTCCGAAGAATCACCAAGGACCGGGAAATATCGCGCATCCTCTCCTTTCTCGCCCATGGCGCCTGCCGGATAACCCCCGATTGGAAAGTGCGCTACAAGGAGAACTCGCAGAAGATGCAGGGCGGCGATGCGCTCAAGACCGCCGAGATCCTCAAGAGCCTCTTGTACCTTCACGCCGGCAAGCCGCTTTCTTTCCGCGAGAAGAAAATGTTGGAGCGCGCGCGGCACATGCTGGTGTCGGAGATATCGAGCGCGCGCCGCGTGCCGGAAATCCACGCCTCGACCCTGTTGCAGCGCTCTCTGACGAAAGCTGGCCTGACCCTGCCCACCTTCTCTTAGTGGGGCGGACCGGGGCGCCCACGAAATTTGTGGGCCAGTCTGCCTTCTTCGGTGCTATGATTCGCCCTTGAGGAGACCTCATGTTCTGTCACCGTTGCGGCGCCCAAGTGAATCCCCCTGACGGCTTTTGCCCAAGTTGCGGCGCGTCGTTGATCGCTGCCGCTCAGCCCTCCGCCGGCCCCGTCTGGACGCCGCGGGCGGGCATCACATCGCAAACCGGCCAGTGGATCGGCGAAGGATGGGCCATGGTGAAGGACGATCTCGGCGTCTATGTCGCGCTCGCTCTGGTCACCTTCGTCCTGGGGTCGATGGTCCCGTTCATCATTCAGGGCCCGCTGACCGCCGGCTTCTTCATCTTCGCGATGAATAAGACCCTGAAACGCCGCGCGGAATTCGACGACCTGTTCACCGGATTCAATTTCTTCATCCCCGCCCTGTTGGCCTCCCTGGTGATTGCGGTGTTCGTCGCCGTCGGAACGGCGCTCTGCATCATCCCCGGAATCGTGGTGGCGGCCAGTTGCAAGTTCACCTACCTGTTCATCGTGGACAAGCGCATGGATTTCTGGCAAGCCATTCGGTCCAGCCACGCCGTGGTGAAGTACGACTACTTCGGCTTCACCATGTTTCTGGTGGCCCTGACGCTTCTCAACGTCCTCGGGTTCATCTGCTGCAGATCGGAAGAGCACACGTCTGAACTCCAGTCAC
>OBLW0100000141.1_pt1 | contig 57392 bp, 52 predicted proteins | sample 1520161 | NCBI WGS metagenome assembly OBLW01 (sample SAMEA3539309, study PRJEB22396) | soil metagenome | biome: tundra; feature: field; material: soil | place: USA | collected 2010-05 | depth 0.15 m
GAACCAGCAGCGCAACCGCCGCAGGCATCAGACGTTTCATTCGTCAATCCTCGTCAAAGAATCTTTGCCGGAAGTCTCCCCGGACAAGCAAGTATTAACGGCGAAGGCCGGTTCTCAGCCTACTTGATGCGCAGAAAACAATACTTTTGCAGCGATTATAGCATCGGGCTTCCACACTCCCGATCTCATTGCACGCACGAGAGTTACACTCTTTGGTCGTAGTCCCAATGGGGAATCCAAGCTTCCGGCATCGGCTGCAGGGAAATCGAGTTGGAAGTCCGGAGCCGGGAGTCTCTTCTCGCTGTTAAGATGAACGTTGTCCATGGCTCGCCAGACCACTCATCAGACCAAGCCCAGCCCAGAGAAATCCCCGCGCCGCGAGCCTACCGCCAGCGGGCAGAGAGATGCTGCCGTTAATAGGATCGCTTCACATAACTACTTCTTGCTGGAAAAATTTGAGTGTGGCCTGGTTCTCACCGGAACCGAGGCCAAGTCAGTTCGGGGCGGCCTGGCTAACCTTAAAGATTCCTACGGCCTGGTGAAAGAGGGCGAACTTTGGTTGCTCAATGCCCACATCGGTCCCTACGAGCACGGCAACATTCATAACCACGCGCCCTTGCGGACCCGGAAGCTGCTCATGCACAAGGAAGAAATCCGCAAGCTGATCGGCAAAACGCAGCAAAAGGGATTGACCCTGATTCCCGTCCGCATGTACTTCAAGAACGGCAAAGTAAAAGTTGAGTTGGCGCTGGCCAAAGGCAAGCAGCTCTGGGACAAACGCGAGACTGAGAGACGCAGGACGGCGGATAAAGAAGCCAGAGACGCCATTGGACGCAGTCGGAAGGCCTAAGGGCGTATGTAGCGCCAGCCGCCCTCGGCTGTCCAGCACGCAGCGCCGAATTCCCCACATTAACTCGAAGGTCAATTTGCACTACGCTGTAGTGCATGAAGACCGCAGTCTACAGTTGGCGCCTTTCAGCGGAGAGAAAGGCCGAACTGGAGGCAGAAGCGCGCCGCGAAGGGGCGGCTATCCGCGCTGCTTGATCGTGTCACCGCCGATTGGCTCGCCCAACGCCGCAACGGCCATTCTGACGACGATGCGGAACAGGCTGCGATTCGCAGGCGAGCCATGGCGGCAATTGGCTCCGTTGCGGGCGGCGATCCTACGCGCTCGGAACGGGCCAGCGAACTGGTTCGCGAAATCATTTACCGAAAGCATGTCAAGGAATCCAATGCGCTCGCTCGCCGCTTCGGCCGTCGGACTCATTGATACCGGCGCCATTCTTGCACTCATCGATCGCAGCGACAAATGGCACGCTTCTTGCGTCAAGGCCTACGACAATAGCCGACTGCCGCTTCTTACGACCGAAGCTGTGCTCGCAGAAGTTTTCTACCTCGCTGAGCGCAATATTCGCGATGCCCGCAGCGTTTGGCTCCTCCTGCGTTCCGGCGCGATTCAGATGTCGCCGATCGCACATGAGGACTTACCGCGAATTCAGGCCCTGATGGCTCAGTATGCCGACCGCCCTATGGATTTCGCCGATGCCACGCTGGTGCACGTAGTCGCCCGCGAACGCCTCAGCTTAATCCTGAGCCTCGATCACGACGACTTCGAAACCTACCGGCTCCCAGGCCGCAAAAAGTTCGCAATCCTCCCGCGCCGGACGAGAACCTAGCTTCGACTGCGACTATGATGACCGAGGAACTAAAGAGGTCTGCGCCATCAAAACCGTAAACCTCAAATCCGACATGCCTCAGGTTCAGGAAGCCCTACAGCGTATGGACCGCGAACTGGCTCTTGCTCGCCAGGGAAATCTAACGCTGCTGAAACTGGTTCACGGTTACGGCTCGACCGGCGCGGGCGGCGACATTCGCATCGCTGTGCAAAAGAGGTTGGTGGAGATGGCGCAGAACGGTCAGATTCGCGGGTGCATCTTTGGCGAGGATTGGTCTAAATCAGCTGAGGCGGCCTGGAAACTTCTGCAATCGAATACCGAACTTAAGAGCGATTCCGATCTCGGCCGCGGGAATCGCGGGATCACGATTGTTTTACTTTGATGGACACTTACGGATTTAAGCCCCTTGCGTCTCTGGCGGTGTGTCCGGGAGCAGAGGTGCGGGAGCGGAGTCATTTACGACCGGCACGGCAACTGGCGCGGGCGTGTAGGGTTGGACGGCGACGGGTTCCACCATATTCTCCAGGTAATAGCTGACCGCCACGCCGCGTTGCCAGAAGCGAGGGATCAACAACAAGAGCAGCATCAACTGGCTAACCACGAAAGCCCCGAGCACGCTGGCCGGAGGGACAAACCTCATCCAGATCCACAAGCCGGCCACTAGAAGAATCGCCGCCACAATCGTGGCCACCACATAACTTCCCACAAGGCGACCGAGATTTCGCCACATATGCCGGAAACCGGCGCCGATGGATCTTCGCACCGCCCGTTGATCGCTGAGCACTATATCGGTCTCCGCCAAATCGAACCAGATGCGCAATGCCGTCATCACCAGAAAGATCACCACCAGACTGACCACACGTACTTCAAACCCCAGCAACTCGTTCGTGCTCTCCGCAGCTCTCTTCTCCAGAACGCCTTGAATGCCGAACAGCGCTCCCGCCACAATCAGAAAAACGATGCCCGCCACAATCATCAGCCGGATAAATCGCCACAAGTTCCGTCCGCAGGCACGGAAAAAATCCTCTCGCGGCAAACGGTAAGTGGAGGCATAGCCTTGCAGCACTCCGGGGAGGAAGAGAGCAGTCGCGACAAAAAACAGTAAAGCAAAGTGCAAGCCTGAGGCTCTGGAAGCGTTGGTTTGACCAAATTCGGGCTGCAAAAACATCTCCAGCACGACGCCGATGTCAAATCCGTGGAGCAGGCGGCCCGATAGCAGGCTGTGATCCAGAAAGTCGTGAGCCTGGTTCTTAAACGCCGCGGCACCCAGCCATGCCAATGCCAGATTCAGTAGATAGAACCAGACAATATAGCGCTTGTTGCTCGCCACCCTATCCCAGCCGCCGCTCAACAAACCTTGATGCTCCGTCATGCGTTCCTACCTCGATCCTTATCGCGTCTGTGCCTAGGTTGCTGACGCGGGAGGTCCTCTAAACCGCCCACCAGGCCAGCGCCTGACCGAACCATTGCGTCACAACCAGCCAGTAATTCGTCAGCTTGCGCGCCGCTTTTCCGTGCTCTTTGGCCGTGTAACTGTTATTGAAGTCGTTGCGATCAATCTGGATCTTATGGTCCGGATCAATCTCCGCCGACTCCAGTCTTGCCTTTTTCTCGTAAGTGAATTTAGTCCAGCGGCTCACGCCGTCCCAGTGCTCGCGAATTTTTTCGCCGCCTTCGAACTTGATCTCGACCTCCACCGGCATGATGAAATCCCCCTTGCGCTGCAGCCAGACGTAAGAACGATAAACGGTGTTCTTGTCATCCTTGTGGGAGCCAGTTTTCTTTTTTTCGTACCAGTTCACCGGGAAGGATTCGACCTTCAATACCTTGTAGTCCATCACCTGCGAGCCGTAGATGGCTTGGGCGAAGTACCATTTCAAATCCTTGCCCGAAACTTCCTCAATCGTTTTCAGGAAGTCTTCCTTGGTGGGATGCGTGAAGCGATACTTCATGAAATAAGTGTGCATGGCCTTGGCCATCGTGTCTTCGCCGATGATGCTTTCCAGTGTCAGCAGCACGCTCGCCGTTTTCCCGTAAGTGATGCCGCCGTAGGAGTTGAAACTGTAGTAGTCGTAGGCCTTCTGGGCGATGGGATCCAAATCGGCGACGCCGATGTAACCCAGCCTTTGCTGCTCGCGCTCGCTGAAGGTAGAGCCCAACATATTTATGCCCGAAGTCTTCTTTCCAAGAATCGAATCGAGCACCTTTACTTCGGTATAGCTGTTGATGCCTTCATCCATCCAGGCGTCCTCGAATTCGTTGGTCGCCACCATGCCGTACCAGTATTGATGCCCGAACTCGTGCTCGATCACTATCTCCGGCAGGTAGAGTCCCTTCGGCATGAACCAGCTGGTGTCGCCGGTAATGAAGGTCGGATATTCCATGCCACCCGCCTCCGCACTCTCGGGATCAACCAGCGTAATGGTCTTATAGGGATAGGGCCCGTACCAGCTTTCAAAATGTTCCAGCGACTCTCTCAGAATTTTCTCGTGCCGCCCGACCTGGCTCCAGTGCGCGGGCTGCATCAGAATGCGCATCTGCACTGGACCCATCTGCCCCTGGAATACGCCGTCCTCTTTCACCCTGTAGCGCGGACTGGCTGTCCAGGCAAAATCGTGGATGTCATCGCCGTGATAAGCGACGGTCTTGGTGTTGTCAGAATTATTCGTTTCCCCGACTTTTACCCCACTGGCTCCGACGACTTCGAACTGTGGCATCGTGAGTTTGACATCGTAGACGCCGAAGTCGGCGAAGAACTCTGTCATCGCATGGTACTGATGGCAGTTCCACGCGCCGTGCCAGAACACGCCAACTTTCGGGAACCATTGCCCGCCCAAGACGAAGTCGTGCTTCCAACCCGAGCGCGCTTGGGTTTCGGGAAACTTGGTCTGGAATGCGATCTTGAACTGAACGTACTGGCCCGGAGCTATCGGCTTGGGAACGCGCACGTCCACCACAGTTTTATCGTCTTTGTTTCCGTCATCGGGCTGGATGTATTGCACATTCGAAGTCAAATCGCCCTGACCCACCGCTTCCAGGCTCTTGATTTCTTCTGATCCATAATCTTTGTCTTCCCACTTCTCATAGCTGACATCGCGTCCGGCGGCGACTTTGGTTTCGCGGATCCAGGTAGCATTCGGCTGAAATGCATTCTGATAGAGATGGAATGGAAAATGGTCGAGCGGCTGACCCGTCAGGTTGTGATAAGTGAGCACCTCGGTAGCATCCACGGTGTGCTTCACCGAGTCATACTTCGCGTCGATCTCATAGTGGACCACGCGCTGCGACATAGGCTGCGCCGAATTAATAGCCAGCGTGGTATCAGGAATCGCCGAAGCCCCGGAGCTGTTCGGAGCCGCTCCGGCGACAGAAGCTGCCACCCCCTGCGGCGGAGCGGCGTTCGCCGCGTGTTCCTTTACAACTACAGAGATAACGACCACCGACAGGACGGGGAAAAGCATGATCATCCACCGCAACTTCATGAAGACCTCTGTTTTCGCTTATGGGATGAGATCATACCGCAGGCTGTCGAATACCGTCATCCCGGCGAAGACGGATACGTCCCAGGCTGCCAGGAAGTTCCCGAGAGCCACGCATCAGAAGAATAAGCATGCCGGCATAACGTCGCATGATCCAATTCCCGGTCGCGTCATTCAGCGGTAGACGCACGTGTCGGACGCGGCGCGCCGCCTTGACTCGCTAGCCTCATGAAGTTCGACTCCGCCAGCCGCGAAGGATGCAGTTCTCCAGTGAGTCCGAAGAACCGGCAAAAGTTCATAATCAGAGGACGCCAGCGCACTGGGTCGATATGCGGACGCGTTTCGTCGCCTACCAGCAATTTTTCGTCGACGTGGAGCTTCACAATATGCACTTCGAATGTATTAGCATTCACATTCTTGCCGAAGGATCGGAACTCATGCACCATGCCCTCCATCTGCACTGGACACTCGGCCACGCGAGGCGGCTTCACGCATAGCGACTCCATTGGAGTGAACCCAGCGACGCCGAATTTGTCCGGCTCATAACGATAGCCCCATTGAAGTTTCTTATCCGGCACGGGATCTTTACCAGTGGTAAGCGCGAGACGATCGACGTGCGTGACCAGATCGTCCGAGGGTAGATTGATCACGCACTCACGGGAGCGGATCAGGTTATCGGAGGTCTGGCCCATTTGTCCAAGGCCAAGCATGCAACTCCAGCCCAGCCACCACGCCGATGACATTGGAGCCAAGTTCGCGGTACCGTCGAGGTTCATCGTGCTGATGAGCGCCACTGGCGTTCCAAAATAGAGAATGGTCGGTTCAATCGTCTTGTGCATGCCCTGACATTAGCGGCTCTCGCCTGAGACGTACTATCCGCTTCTTGCGGTCTAAGTTCTTCTCCGGGCTGGTTGCGAGACTGTCTATAGAACGAAAAGGTATCCGAAAAGCCGGGGCTGGAACTGCGCCCAACTCCGCTTGCGTTTCTACCTCTTTGCCGACGATACTGGAATGTTCTTCGAGCAACTTTATAACGACTATGAAAACCACACTCTCATTCACCACACCTGCTGAACTCGAAACCGAATCCCTCGTTGCCATTGCCCTGGATCACGCCGAGAAAGATGCCTCACCTAACAAATCCGAATCGGCGAAAAAAGATAAACCTCAACTTAAACTTGCTACCAGCGACAGTGCAGTGCAATCTGTTGCCGCCGATCTGCTGGCAAGCGGCGAACTGACTGGCAGGCCGTTTGAAGCTAATCTTTTGCATAAACCCGCAGGGCTGAAAGCCAAGCGCCTGTTGTTGATCGGTGGAGGCGCCGCGAAGAAGTTCACCAGCTACGATCTGCGGCGTATTGCGGGCACCGCGGTGCGTACGCTCAAATCGCGAGGAATCCGCAGCTTCGCCTTCATCGCTCCGCCCAGTATTCCAGCCGAAGAAGCGGTGCGGGCGATCGTCGAAGGAGCGCTGGTGGGCAATTTCGATCCCGACTACTACCGCAGTGACCGCAAAGATCAAAAGATTGACGCATTGACCATCGTTGCTGGCGGAAATGCGGATCACTCCGCGCTGGAGAAGGCCGCGCAGGAAGCACAGATCATCGGCGAGTCGCAGAATTTCACGCGAGATCTGGTGAATGAGCCTTCCAACCGGATGACACCGACTATCCTCGCCGACCGCGCCAAGAAGATGTGTCAGGAAGTCGGTTTGAAATGCGAGGTCTACGGCGCCGACAAGATCAAAGAATTGAAAATGGGTGCGTTCTGGAGCGTCGCCCAAGGTTCCGACGAGCCTCCTGCTCTCATCGTGATGACGTACGAACCCGCCGGCGCTCCCGCGAAACCGGTGTTAGGCCTCGTCGGCAAAGGAATTACATTCGATACCGGCGGCATTTCGATCAAGCCGGCCGACGGCATGGAGAAGATGAAATACGACATGGCTGGGGGTGCCACCATGATCGGCGCCATGCGCGCCATCGCGCTGCTGAAGCCTAAAGTGAAAGTCATCGGCATTGTCTGTGCGACGGAAAATATGCCCTCGGGCAAAGCGCAGAAGCCGGGCGACGTGCAGATTGCCATGTCGGGCAAGTCAATTGAAATTATCAATACGGATGCCGAAGGCCGTTTGGTTCTCGCCGACGGTCTGTTCTACGCCCGACAACTCGGCTGCACACACCTAATCGATGCCGCCACGCTTACGGGCGCGGTCGTAGTCGCGCTCGGATACGCTAACGTTGGAGCCTTCGCCAATGATGACGCTATTTACGAACGCCTCCTTAAGGCCAATGCCGAAGCCGGCGAGAAGATGTGGCGCCTGCCGCTCGACGACGAATACAAGGAGAACATCAAATCCACCATCGCCGACATGGTTAACTCTGGCGGACGCTGGGGCGGTGCTATCAACGCAGCAATGTTCCTAAAAGAATTTGCCGAGGATACACCGTGGATTCATCTCGACATCGCTGGCACTGCCTGGATGGAGGATCAAAAACCCTGGATTGCTAAAGGCCCGACGGGAATCGCACTGCGCAGTCTAGTGGGGTTCGTGAAGGGCTTCGCTAGCAGCTAGCGGCATTAGGTCACGGCGATAGAAGACTGTAATCATCTGCCCGAGCCTGTGGCAAAGGATTCTGACTTTTGCTCCCTTCGCTGCCAGCCTTTTCTTTATCAACAGCATCTCATCCGGGCTGCAACGGCCCGCTTTTTTCTTACTGGCCGAACTCTGTTCGTGGGGGCGACTTATGAAAGCGCTGGCGCTAGCGGGGGTGGTTGTGCTGATTCTAGGGATTGTTTCATTCTTCGTCCCCATGCCGCACTCGGAACATCATGGCGTCAACGTGGGCGATGCGCATATCGGTGTCACTACCGAACATGATGAAAAAGTTCCGCCAGCGCTCAGCGTAGTGTTGGTCGTCGTGGGCGCCGGCCTGATCATTGCCGGAAGAAAAGCTTAAGCGATGGATCGATCTATTTAGTCGTCGCCAGAGTGAAGGCCTTTTCCAGATTCGTGACCAGTGGCGACTCGCCCTGTTGCAATCCGCTGCGGCCCATCATGCGCCATAGGTATTGATTCTGCGGCCAGCCGCGCGCGTCGTAAACCGCGAGAATGTCTTCCGATGGGCGGCTCGTGACCATCAGCACGATGTCGGCCTGGTTCGGCTCATAGACCAGCGTGAACTTTCCCCACTTCTGCATCGCGTCTTGCACCGTGCTGATAGCCTGGCGATCTTCAGGGAAGAGGTTGATGTTGAACTGATCGCCGTCATAGCTGGTGACATAAACATAACGGGCATTGACCAGAGTGCCGGGAAACGGCGGAACAGCTTGCGGAGCCGTCTTCGCCGGCTTAGGCGCCGCCCAAGCGACACTCGCAACCAACAAAACCGCAACTGTGAGTACGACAGAAAAATGAATGCTGTTCTTCATAGATGACAGGCTCCCCAGCCTTCCAATTAGTTAGATGGTCCAGAGCGATCACGAGATGCACGGCTGCCGGTCGCGATTCCGTCTAAATAATTGAATCTACTGTAACTGCAGCACCTTGGCGATAAAGAGCACCAGAGGTCAGGGACGGCCGCGTCGAAGCAAAGTCAATCTCCAAATCTCTCCGCCGCACGGGCTTTCGCCTTCCCAGCCTCTTCTTCCCGATTCTTCGGGGGCGCGGTGGTTTCGAGCGAATGCAAAAGGCGAGCAGAGATCGCGGCTATTTCATCGATCGCAGCCAGGAACGAAGCTTCGTTGGCCTTTGACGGTTTGTTAAAGCCGGTAATTTTTCTGACGAACTGCAGCGAAGCAGCCCGGATCTCTTCGGCATTGACCGGCGGATCGAAGTTGAAAAGGGTTTTAATATTTCTGCACATTTCCGCATCACCTCCGACGGGCAGATGTGCCCAGAGGTATAACGTATTTAGTGTGACACAAGTCCAGAGGTGTTTGCTCAGGGCCTGGGTTCCGGCGCAGACTGATTCTGGCGGGCCTGATCCACGACACCGCGAATCGCTTCGACGACGGCGTCAGGGCGGTCGAGCTGAATATAGTGCGAACTGTTTTTCGCGATCGTCCGCGTGCCCCGGGAGGAGAGGTGAGTCAATTCCTCCTGCATTTGTTCAAAAGCGTCGTTGAAGGGCTTAACCAGATCAGCGGGGATGTCGGGCACCGGCGCGCTGGTATCGTGTGACAAAACGGCGAGAGGCAGATCGCCTAAGGAACCCGTAGTCGCCGCCTCTGCCGCGCTTGCAGAGAACGTTTTTAGGACCGTAAGGCCTTCGCGACAGCTGTGAAAATTACAATCGGTGGCGCGAACCTCGGCATCGTTACCACAGAAGCCCAGCAGTCGCGGAATTCCGAATGGCATCGAGAATGTCAGAAATTCCTGCTCCCGCACCCACGTTTTGTCCATGTCGTTCAGTGCCTGGGGAAAACGCTTATCCTGCTCGGGATGGGAAGAATCCACCAAAACCATGCCTGCCACTTCGCCGCGATAAAGGCTGGTAAATAGCCGAACGTTGAATCCGCCCATGGAGTGGCCCACAAGAACGTAAGGCGGAGAGATTCCCGCATTGTGCAAAAGGGTATGCAACTCCTCGGCCATAACTTTGCTGGTGCGGGGGTGTGGGCTCGAAGCGCTATAGCCAAGGCCGGCGCGGTCGTACGAACAGACACGCGAAAATTTGGCGATCTGCGGCTGCACTTTGCTCCACGAAACGTAACTATCCCCCAGGCCAGAGTCAAGAATCACGGGAGGAGCTTCTTGCCCCAGGCAATAAATGTGCATCCGGTAGCCGCCGACGTCGACGAGTTGACCCGGCATGGGATGGAAACGGCGATCGCGGGCTTCGGAGATGTTCTCGTAGAAGAACCCTGAGACCGCGAGCAGAATGACAAGAATGAGCAAGCATCGGACGATGATGCGGAGCCATGGACGGCCTGACTCGGGCGTGTTCGTGGCCAGCGACATTTGTTGCTTTCTTAGAAGCGCGGACGTGAAGGCTCGCGCCGACACAGTCTATCCCCTCTACATCACCTGAGGTACGGTGATGCCCATGACGGTCAAAATGCGAATTAATTCTCGACGGACTATCGCCACAGTGGCCAGCAGGAATTGCTTTCGCTGGTCATCCGGCTCGCTCAGTATGGGATGACGATGGTAGAACGTGTTGAAGAGTTGAGCCAACTGGAAAGCGTGCTTAGCGAGATGAGCAGGCTCGGTGGTTGCGATGCATTGGTCTACGATGTAGGACGTCTTCGATGCGGCTAGCCAGAGTTCCCAGATTTCCGTACCGTGGTCCCCTTGCAGAAACTCAGCAAAATCTTCGGGGGCCAGTTTGGTGGAGATCTCCTGAGAGAAGCCATCCGGATCAATCGCGGCTTTCTTGAAGATACTGGCGGCGCGGACGACCGCGTATTGTGCATATGGTCCAGTTTCGCCCTCGAAGCTGAGAGCTTCTTTGAAGTCGAAGGCGATCACCGATTGCTTGGTGAACTTCAGCATGAAGTAACGCAGCGCGCCAATGGAGATTTGCGTGGCGATGGCTAGGCGTTCGGCATCGGTGAGCTGCGGATGGCGGGAATCGACTTCACTCTTGGCGGAGACGATGAGCTGATCGAGCAAGTCATCGGCTTTGACTCCGAAACCTTTGCGCCCGCTGACTTCAATGTAGGAGCGTGCCTTGTCTTCTTCACTCAGCGTATAGCCGAGTTCAGCGGCGCAGCGCGGCGTGAGTGCGACCATCTCGTAAGAGAAATGCGTGTAATGGTCGGCCGCTTCGTTGTGGCCGAGTCCGCGCAACGCCTCGATGACTGTGTTCTGCGCTTCGGATTGGCGAGCATCGATCACGTTGTAGATTTCGGCAACGTCGCCGAAGTGCGGGTGTTCCTTCTCGCCTTCCATAGCTGAAATCCAGCAGTCGTGCCGGTTCGGGTAGCGATAAAACTTGCGATAGCCGAAGTCGCGGCCTAACAATCCGAACTTCCACATGTGGTAGGCGATGTCTTTGCCGACGTAGCCGACGGTGCCATTGGAGCGGACGATTACTTTCTGATCGTCCTCGGAGATTTTCGGGGCTTCCTCTGTGTCCCCTGTGTCCTCTGTGGTCGAGGCCGTTCCCGCCCGTCGCATCACCCAACACCCTTTATTCTTCCCTTCGCTCTCGTAAGTCAACACGCCTGCGTCTTTGAGCTTGGTGAAAGCCGCGTCCCAGAAATGCAAATGTAGGATTTCGCTCTCGCGCGGCAGAAAGTCGTATTCGATTTCGAGACGATCCATGGTTTCGAGATGGCGGCGTAGCACGGCGGTCGAGATCATTTCGGCGATTGCGGCGCTTTCGCTCGCAGGATCTTCGATCCTGTGTAGCGTTTCGCGCCGCGCCTGCAGATTTCCTTTGTCTTGCTCGTACCACTGCGAGACGAGGGCATATAAATCCCAGCAGTAGTAGTCGAAGCGCGGCTGGCTGATGAGAGCTTCGACGTCGGCCCGCGATTTTTTCTCGATCTGCGTAAAGCCCACGACCACGTCGGCAACCTGCACGCCGGTGTTGTCGATGTAATTCTGAACGTCAACTTCCCTGCCCGCGTAACGCAGCAGGCGCACGAATGTGTCCCCGAGAATAGCGTTGCGTAGATGGCCAATGTGAGCTGCTTTATTGGGATTAATGCTGGTGTGCTCGACCAGAATTTTTCCCGCAGGGATGTCGGAAGAAGGCTTCTGATCAGCAGCCAGGGCCGCAGCCATCCAAACTCGATCGACTTTCACATTTAAGTAGCCCGGAGGCGCAACCTGCATTTCGGCGATGCCCTCGATGGCACCGATTTCGGCTCGGATGATTTCGGCAATCCGCAGCGGAGCTGAGCGCAGCGGCTTAGCGAACGGAAAGATGGGGATGGCAAACTCCCCCAGTTCCACTCGCGGAGGCGGTTCGATGACGACGTCTGGCAGACTTACGCCGGGATAGCGATGAAGAAGAAACTCCGTGATTCGCCGGGCTACCCGGTGTTCAAGATGACGATACAAGGCTTCCCTCTGAGCTGTTTGAGAAGATAGTGATTTTAGCAGAGCGCGCTGCGGATGCTGGTTTGACGCGAAGTGCAGCGTTCCCTATGATGAAAAATCGGTGTTTATTCCTAATATTTCTATGCGCATAGCCTATCTTGAATGTTTTTCCGGCATGAGCGGCGACATGTTTTTAGGCGCGCTGATAGATGCAGGAGTTTCGCCGCAGTTGCTGGAAGACACCGTCGCGGCTCTCAAGGTGGGGGCGCGGCTGGAAATTTCACGCGTAGTTCGCAGCGGGATTTCGGCTACAAAAGTGGACGTGTGGGTAGATGGGGAAAAGGATCTGCCGCGCCAGGAGTATTGGGAGCGGCAACATGAGCATGAAGATCACCAACGTTTGCACGATAACCATCATGCTTTTGAGCATCTTGCGCATTCACATTTAGCTTCTGGCGAGATTTCGCGGGCAGAAGTGCCCGCGCCACACGATTTTTCTCCCACACGTTCTCACGCTCACGAACATTCGCTCTCTCATGGTCATGGTCGTGGGCTGACGGAGATTCGTCTGATAATTTCGGCGGCGTCGATTTCCGATGGCACAAAGAAGACTGCCATCGCTATCTTTGAAGCGTTGGGAAGGGCCGAGGCGAAGATTCACAATACTTCCGTAGAGAGCGTGCATTTCCACGAAGTCGGCGCTGTGGATGCGATGGTAGATATTGTGTGCGCAGCGGTTGGAGCAGAGGCGTTGGGGGTCGAGGACTTTATTTGTTCGCCATTGAACGTCGGCGGTGGGACAGTTGAGTGCGCGCATGGAACCTTCCCCGTACCTGCTCCGGCAACTGTCGAGTTGTTGGCGCATGCGCCCGTGTACTCTTCCGGACTGCAGGCCGAGTTGGTTACGCCCACAGGCGCGGCGATCGTGAAAACGCTGGCTTCGCGCTTCGCCGCATTTCCTGAGATGAAGATTGAAAAGTCCGGTTATGGTGCCGGATCAAGGGATTTTCCGGGGCATCCGAATGTGGTGCGTTTGACGCTGGGACAATCTTCTTCATCTGCTATCGCCGCGAACACGGCGTCCGAGACAGTCACAGTACTCGAAGCCAATCTGGACGATCTAAATCCACAGGTCTTTGGCTATGTGATGGATCGATTATTAGACGAAGGCGCGCTGGATGTGTTCGGAATGCCGGTGCAGATGAAAAAGAATCGTCCGGGCACGCTGCTGACGGTGTTGTGCAAGCCTGAAGATTCCGGCAAGCTGACGCAACTGATCTTTACGGAGACGACCACGCTGGGCGTGCGGCGGCGCGATGAGATGCGTCAGACTCTGGCCCGACGCTGGGAGAGTGTGGGCACACCATGGGGCGAGGTGCGCATCAAGATTGCGAGCATGAACGGCACGGTCACCAACTATGCTCCGGAGTACGAGGATTGCCGCCGCATTGCCGCAGAACATCGAGTACCGTTAAAAGCGGTGATGCAGGAAGCGGCACAGGCTTATCTCCGCACCGACAAAAAACTTTAAACACAGGGGACGCGGAGGTGCACAGGGTAATGCTTCTTCCCTCTGACTTAGTCGATTCCTCTGACTTAGGCGAAATATGAGCAGGAAATTTTACATCACGACGCCGATTTACTACGTAAATGCCCGCCCTCATATTGGGCATGCTTATACGACGATTGCCTGCGACACCATTGCGCGGCGGCAGCGCTTGTTAGGTGCGGAAACTTTTTTTCTCACCGGGACGGACGAACACGGGCAGAAAATTGAACGCGCGGCGCAAGCCGCGGGAAAGACTCCGCAACAGTATGCCGATGAGATTTCGGCGGAGTTCCGCCAGTTGTGGAAGCGGATGGGAATCTCAAACGACGACTTCATTCGCACCACGGAAGACCGCCACAAGAAGCGGGTTCAGGAATTATTTCGGAAGATTCGCGACAACGGCTACATTCACAAGGGAACCTACACTGGGCAGTACTGCGTTTCCGATGAGCTTTATGTCGACGGCGCGCAACCCGGGGATCCATGCCCCACTTGCGGACGCATTACCGAGACGGTGCACGAGGAAAATTATTTCTTCAAGCTTTCGGCGTTTCAGGACAAGCTGCTTGCGCTTTATGCGAACCCGGAGTTTATTCGTCCGGAGGCGCGGCGTAATGAGGTGATCTCATTCGTGCGCTCGGGACTGCGCGATCTCTCGATCAGCCGGTCCACTTTTACCTGGGGCATCCCGGTTCCGGACGATCCCAAGCATGTGATTTATGTTTGGCTGGACGCGCTGGCGAATTACATCACCGCGATTGGTTATGGTTCATCTCACGCAGGAGCGCAAGAGGCCTTCAAGAAATTCTGGCCCGCCGACGTCCAAATGATTGGGAAGGAAATAGTCCGCTTTCATTGCGTTTACTGGCCAGCGTTTTTGATGGCGGCCGGCCTGCCCATGCCCAAGGCGATTGTGGCGCACGGATGGCTGCTGTTTGAAGAGAGCAAGATGTCGAAGTCGCGCGGCAACATCGTGCGCACGGAAACGATTCTCGACGTACTGGGCGCGGATGCGCTGCGATACTTTCTGCTTCGGGAAGTCGTCTTCGGGCAGGATGGATCGTTTTCCTTCGATGCTCTGGTACAGCGCTACAACTCCGATCTGGCGAATGGGCTGGGAAATCTGGCCAGCCGTACCCTCACCATGATCAATCGCTATTTCAAAGGCGAAGTTCCGTATCCGTCGCGTGCGGCGTCGAAAACCGAGGCTGAGGATGCGATTGCGAATGTGGCGCAGAAGACCATCCGGGAATTTGGGGTGCTATTCGATCAATTCCAATTTTCGCGCGCTCTGGAAGCAGTATGGGCGCTGATAGCGGCGGTAGATAGATACATAGTCGAAAATGAACCATGGGCTCTGGGCGAAAAGCAGGATGAGGATAGCCGCTCGCGTCTTGCGACGGTGCTTTACACCGCGGCCGAAGCATTGAGGATTGCGACGGCGCTGGCCCATCCTGTAATGCCGGACGCGACGGCGAAGATCTGGACGCAGATGGGATTGGGAGACATCCAGAAACTGCCTCTCGGAGGCTTGGCTTGGGGACAACTGCCTCTAGGCACGAAGCTGGGTGAGGTGCAGCCGGTGTTTCCACGCGCCGACAAAAGCGCAATTGAAAGGATGCAAAAAATGGAAGAGGAGCAGAGAGCTACGCCGGTGATTGAGGCTGCAGCTGCAACAACAGTAATACCCGGACAATCGAGTGTAGCTCCAACCGCTCCGGCAGCGGCGCCTGGGGCCACTCCCCCGACGAACGACAAGATTTCGATCGATGACTTCAGCAAGATCGAGCTCCGCGTTGGGCTGGTGAAGGTTGCCGAACGAGTGCCTAAGGCCGACAAACTTCTGCGGCTGGAGATTGATATTGGAACCGAGGTGCGGCAGGTGCTGGCTGGAATCGCAGAAGCCTATGCCCCCGAAACTTTGATTGGACGAAAAGTAGTGATCGTGGCCAATCTTGCGCCTCGCAAGCTGCGCGGCATGGAATCGAATGGGATGATCGTAGCCGCATCGCTCGAAGGCGGGAGACCCGTTCTGGCGGGCTTTTTGGAGGATGTGCCGGTAGGGGCGAGATTGAAGTAAAGCTGAGCGTTGCTCGACGATAAGGAACTCGGTGGCCAAAAACTAGCCGAGCTTGGCTCGGCATGGACAGCCGAGGGCGGCTGTCCCTACATAAACAATAGTCATGTTTGTCGATTCTCACGCGCATCTTGATGGCAAGCAGTTCGACACCGATCGCGAGCAAGTGATCGCGCGGGCGCGGGAGGCCGGAGTGCAGACCATAGTCGCCATTGGCAACGGCGATGGCCCGGAGCATGTGGATTGCGGAATCTTATTGGCGGAGAAATACGATTTCATGTACGCGACCCTCGGCATTCATCCACACGAAGCCCGGCTGGCGGATGAAATGGCCTATCAGAAAATGGAACGCCTAGCGCGGCATCCCAAGGTAATTGCTTGGGGCGAGATTGGCTTGGACTATTTCTACGATCACTCCCCGCGTGAGGTGCAAACAACGGTCTTCACGCGGCAGATGGAGTTGGCCGCGGCCGCCAAGCTGCCAATCGTCATCCACTGTCGTCCGTCGGAAGACAGTGACAACGCCTGGAATGATTGCTTCGCACTGCTGCAAGAGCATTGGGCGGCAAAAGGATTAGGGGGGATTCTCCACTGCTTCACAGGCAACTGGCAGCAGGCGAAGAGTGCGCTCGACATGGGATTTATGATCTCGTTCGCGGGCAACCTGACCTTCCCTAAAGCACAACAAATCCGCGATGCGGCGCTGGAAGTGCCGCTGGAGCGCGTCCTCATTGAAACCGACTCGCCGTACCTTGCTCCCGTGCCGCATCGCGGCAAGCGGAACGAGCCGGCATTTGTGAGAGAAACCGCGCGAAAGCTGGGAGAATTGCGCGGGGCGGAGACGGAAGAAATCGGAAAACAAACCACCCGCAATTTCTACAAGTTTTTCAAATTGGCTGAAACCGCTGAAAAGAAAGTTTCCGCTGGTTGACTCTCTGCAATAACGATTCTTCTGATAACCTCAAGAGTTAGATTTCTTCATTTCAGAAAGAATTGAAATCCGATGCCCGATAACACCTTTGACATCGTAAGCAAGGTTGATCTGCAGGAGGTTTCGAACGCCATCCAGCAGGCGTTGAAGGAGATTCACACTCGCTTCGACTTAAAAGATTCTAAATCGAATATCGAACTCGACAAGGATGGCATCGTGCTGCACTCGGCCGACGAGTACAAACTGAAGGCGATAAATGACATTTTGCAGCAGAAGCTGGTCAAGCGCGGTGTCTCGTTGAAGGGATTGACCTATGGCGCGGTGGAACCCGCGGCGGGGGGAACATCGAGGCGGAAAGTCACAATGCAGCAAGGCATCGCCATCGAAAAGGCGCGCGAGATCGTAAAACTGGTTAAGGATTCCAAGAAAAAAGCGCAAGCTTCGATCCAGGGAGATTTGGTGCGAATCAGTAGTAAGGATCGCGACACTCTGCAGGAAGTAATCGCTATGTTGCGGCAGCACGATTTCGGGATCGATCTGCAGTTTACGAATTACCGGACAAATTAGATACGAACTTCAACTTACTGAACGCGAACGACTGCCGCGAGGGCGCAGACGAGAGCCAGGATCCATCATTGAGCGCACCGCCCATCATTAACGGGAAGGAAATCTTCGACCTGCTGCACGACGATCTTGCGGCTCTGGAGGACGAGTTCGGACAGGATACGGTTTCGGGGGTCCAGGCGATCACCGAGATTGGAGAGTATTTGCGGAATGGCGGCGGAAAGCGGATTCGCCCGGCGCTGCTTTTCCTTTCTTCCAAACTGTTTCATTATCAGGGACGGGGAGCTGTGCGCCTTGGCGCTGTAGTCGAGATCATCCACACTGCGACTCTGGTGCACGACGACATCATTGATGAAGCTAAGACGCGCCGCGGGCGTCCCGCAGCCAACACGCAATGGGGCAACTCGAAGTGCGTGCTCGCGGGCGACTGGCTCTACATGCAGGCGTTCAAGGTCGCGCTGGAAGAGCGCAACTTCCGCATTCTCGACACGCTGATTGAACTGACGCAGCAGATGGTTGAGGGCGAACTGCTGCAAATGGAAAAACTTGGAGAGCTCATCACTCTTGAAGAGTATTTCGATCTGATTTACCGCAAGACAGCTTGTCTTTTTTCGGTTTGCATGCGACTGGGAGCGATTCTAGGGGGAGCGACGTCCGAGCAGGAACGCGCTCTAGGTCAGTACGGACACGACTTGGGCATGGCGTTCCAGATCGTTGATGACGTCCTCGATCTGACGGCGTCCGAAGATGTTTTGGGTAAGCCGGTGGCCAGCGATCTGCGCGAGGGTAAGGTCACGATGGCAGTGATTCACGCGCTGGAGCGCTGCACGCCGGACGAGCGCGCCAAGATCGAAACCATTCTGCGCGATCGCGCTTTTAACGGTGTGACGCATGCGCAGATCATGGAGATTTTGCAGCGCTATGGCTCGCTGGAGGCTGCCACCGCGCGCGCCGCACGGTGTGCAGAGTCTGCACAGAAGGCGATCTGCACTTTCCCCGATTCTGAGATCAAGCGAGCGCTGTTGTGGGCGCCGGAGTTTGTAGTAGCGAGAGAGAAATAATTTTCAGATCTACATCGCAACTCCAGCACCTCCATTAGGCCGGTGTAACCTACGACAGCGCGTCTGCTACCCACCCTTCGCTCCGTGGCATCATTCAAGAATCAAACAAATCTCCGGCAGATCAATCCCGTGTGGGGCCGCAGACTGGACTGGCAAACCCTTATCGCGTTGCTCACGTGAACTGCTCCGCAGGTCCGCGGGAGCGCGGCTTCGATGTTATCTTTGGTGGTTGCCACCGAAGTGTGCCAAATAAACTATGGACGTTCTCAAGAAGCTCTTTGAGCAGCGGTTTCACACTTTACCTGCGCTGATTCAGCCGCTGCAAGGCGAGTTGGGCGGGTCAGGGCGGAAGATCGTCCGGCTCGCCACCGATGCGGTTAGCACGATTGGCATACTGTACAGCGTGCGCGAAGAGAATGCGGCGTTCCTGGAATTTTCCGGGCATTTTCGCAGGCACGGCCTGCCAGTGCCGGAGATTTATGCGGAGGATTTAAGTCAGGGCGCATATCTGGAAGAGGACTTTGGGGATACGAGCCTATTTGACTTTCTGTCGGAAAATCGCGCCGGGGAAAAGATTGCACCGGCAGCGGTGGAAGCGTATCGCAACGTGGTCGTGGTATTGCCGCGCTTTCAGATTGAAGCAGGACGCGATCTGGACTACAGCGTTTGCTATCCGCGAGGAAGCTTTGACCGGCAGTCCATCGCATGGGACCTCAATTATTTTAAGTATTACTTTCTGCGCCTGGCGGGAATTCCATTCAATGAGCAGGCACTGGAAGACGATTTTGACAGTTTGACGACTTTCTTGTTGAGCGCGGATCGCGACTATTTCATGTACCGGGATTTCCAGTCCCGCAACATCATGCTGCGCGATGGTCAGCCGTTTTTTCTCGATTATCAGGGCGGACGCAAAGGGGCGCTGCAATATGACATTGCTTCCCTTCTGTACGATGCGAAGGCCGATTTGCCGCCGGAGTTGCGCCAACAATTGCTTGATCTTTACATCGAGAGACTCGGCGATTTCATCACGATCGGGCGCGAAGCTTTTTTGCATTATTTCTATGCGTACGTTTATGTGCGCATTCTGCAGGCTTTGGGAGCCTACGGGTTTCGCGGTTTTTACGAGCGCAAATCGCATTTTTTGCAGAGTGTGCCCTACGCACTGAAGAATCTGCGCTGGCTGCTCCACAATGTGACGCTGCCCATCGCGCTGCCGACGCTGACGGAAGCGTTCAACAGCATGCTGGCTTCGGAGAAGCTGCAGGGTCTGGCTTCCGAAGGCGATAGCCTGATCGTACTGATCTTGAGCTTTTCATTTCATCGCGGTATGCCCAAAGACGAGAGTGGACATGGCGGCGGATTTGTTTTCGATGGCCGGAGCTTACCGAATCCGGGGCGGGAAGAGCGATTCAAGTCGCTGACCGGCAAAGACGCGCCGGTGATTGAGTATCTAAATCAGCAGGAGAGTGTACATCAGTATTTGGCCAGCGTGATGTCACTGGTAGACGCCAGCGTGAACAACTATCAGAAGCGGGGATTTAAGAACCTGATGGTCTCTTTCGGTTGCACTGGCGGGCAGCATCGTTCGGTGTATCTGGCGGAGCAGGCGGCGAAGCGGTTGCGCGGGCGAGACGGAGTGGCAGTCGTGTTGCGGCATCGTGAATTGGAGAAGCCGACGCAATGAAAGCGATGATTCTGGCTGCGGGCCTGGGCACGCGCTTGCGACCCCTCACCAGTGATCGTCCTAAAGCGCTGGTGGAAATCGGTGGCCGAAGCCTGCTTGAGATCACGCTTTCCCGGCTGCGCACTTTTGGAGTTGGCGAAGTGATTGTTAATGTGCATCATTTCGCAGACGTGGTCGTCGACTATCTGAAGGCGAACAATAACTTCGCAATGCGTATTGAAGTTTCCCGCGAGGAAGCGCTACTCGATACCGGCGGGGGGTTGAAAAAAGCAGCCTGGTTCTTTCTCGAGGATTCCAGCGGTTTGGACGAGCCGTTCGTTCTGCATAATGTCGACGTGATCAGCACGATTGATCTGGAGCGCATGAGACAGTCTCATATCGAGCGTGGGGCACTGGCCACGCTGGCCGTGCAAGAGCGGGAGACTTCGCGCTACCTTCTTTTTGACGAGCAGCAAGATCTTTGTGGCCGGCGTACCGGCGTTGATCGAGCATCCAAAGTCGTCCGTCCCGCGCAGCAAGTGGAAGCGTTGGCGTTTTCGGGCATCCATATTATCTCGCCTCGCATTTTTTCGATGTTGACCGAAGAAGGCGCGTTCTCGATCATCGACTCCTATTTGAGACTTGCAGCCCAGGGAGAGAGAATCCTCGCATTTCGCGCCGACAAGTATTGCTGGCGTGATCTAGGCCGTCCGGAGAATGTGGCGCAGGCGGAGCAGGATTTTAAGAACAGGGTTCTTTCTTGATGAAGGCTTTCCCGTCTACTTCGATCTCATTTTTCTTCTTTCATTGTCTTGCAAACCAGCCTGGTGTGCCCCGTTTTTGAATCAATCACGGTAGTCGCGGGCAGACAACTGCAGGTCACCGTGTTGGCATTCTCCTGTTTGATCACGACACAGTGTTCGATGAGTTCGGCGGTGGACGGCGGGAGTTGGCTCCGAATGGGGGGCGGCGGGGTGGCCGCAACCGGCTGCTTCTTTGCCGCGCAACCTGCCAGAAGCAGGCAAAGCACTATCCCAGCTTTCCTCATGCCCTCTGTTTTCGCTCTGACGCGCCCGCTTGTCGATTGGCAATCTTGGTTACACGCCCTCAACGGGGTGAGCAGCATGTCGCGCCCCCAACGCTGAAACTTTTGAAGACACGCAACTAGCTGACGTCAGTGTTTCCCTAGTATGGCCCGATGACTCCGGCGATGGCGCGAGAAGCTAGCGAGGGCGCCACACTCGAAGTGTCCAGCACGTCGAGGTATTTCAATCCCGAACCGGTGTTGAAGAGGACGACCGTATCGTCTGGCGTGAAGAAACCGCTGGCTAACAGCTTCTGATAAGCGACGAGGGACGCCGCGCCTTCGGGGGCGGCGAAGATGCCTTCCACTTTTGCCCAGTGACGAGTAGCGGCGAAAATTTCTGTGTCGGTGGCGGCTAACGCGAGACCTCCGCTTTTTTTCAGAATGTCCAGGATCAGGTAATCGCCATAAGGTTTTGGAACCCGGAGGCCTGCGGCGACCGTCGATGCGTGGGGCCACATTTCCACGGAGGCGCGGCCTTCATCCCATGCTTTGACGATGGGGGCGCATCCGGAAGCTTGGACGCTGATCATGTTCGGACGCTCGGAGCCAATGAAGCCGAGTTCTTCCATTTCTTCGAAGGCTTTCCACATACCCAGGAGACCAACTCCGCCGCCCGTGGGATAGATGACGCCCTGCGGGAGTTTCCAACCGAGCTGTTCGGCGATCTCGTAGCCCATGGTTTTCTTACCTTCGACGCGGTAGGGCTCTTTAGTAGTGGAAAGGTCGAACCATCCCTCCGCCGCCCACGTTGGTTTTTCTTTGAGTTCGGCGACCTTGCGGGCACAGTCGGAGATGAGACCATCGACCAGAGTGACATGCGCTCCGTAGTAATCGCACTCGACGCGGTTGGCCATGGGAACATCTTTGGGCATGAAGATGTGGGCTTCGATACCGGCTGCGGCGGCGTAGGCAGCAAGGGCTCCAGCGGCATTTCCGGCGGAAGGAATGGCGAGCTTTTTGAGGCCAAAATGGCGGGCCATCGTGACCGCGGCGGAGAGGCCGCGAGCTTTGAAAGACCCAGTGGGATTCAGGCCTTCGTCTTTGATGAAGACCCCAGGGTATTCGCGGCTGCGCAGCATGGGAGTGAAACCTTCGCCGAGAGTGACGGGGGACGCTTCGGGAAGGACGGCGTCGTATCGCCACATCGTGGGAGCAAGGGGCAACAGCGATGAAAGGGAGAAAGTCTTCTTGATAGTGGCGAGGTCGTAGCGGGCATATAGAATTCCGCCATCCTTCGGACAAACGGTTTGGGGACGATCGGCCGGAAAATGCTGGCTGCAACGGGTGCATTCCAGATGAGTAGGGCGGGACACGAGGAAAGTCTATCAGGCGCGAGAGCAAAGAGGTTCACGCCCGAAGAGTCATTCGCGCGGCCGCTATCGAGTAGTTGGTTTGGCGAGAACGAAGATGACCGCGACCTGGTCGCTGTAGACAGGCTGCCAGATTGCGCTTTCGGCCAGAATGCTCGCTAAGGCCGAGCCCTTGGGACTAACGACATATCGAACGGGATACTGTTGGAGAAAGTTTTTCCACCCCGGTTCGACGTGCACCAACTTCAAATAGGACTTGAGAAATTGTTCACCATAGAAATCATGGCGGTCATCGACCGCCGCCTTTATTTGTGGATAAACACGATAGATCAAATAACCGCCCCAGTTATCGGGAGCGAACACCGGCCCCTCTGCGTTCTGGCTTTCCAGATACGTTATGGCGTCTGCCGGGAAGCGCTTGGAGTCAAAGTGTGCGTCCATCACTTGGGTGACACCCAGTTTGCCGCCATGAAAGGTAATCCAGCAGGTAAGCACGATTGCCGCGACGGGCCAGAGGTGGCCGTGGAGGCTTGACTCGATGACCTGCATTCTGTGAAAGAAATCCGGGGATGTCGTAGCTTGCGACCTCGATGCGACCCGCCACCCAGCCCACAATTCTTGCAACGGTTGAAGTGCATTGGACAGGCGCGGGCCAATCACCAGAATCAACAGCAGCGCCGACACCGGGATATTCCGCGAAGCATAGAGGCCCGAATAGACCGCAAAGAGCGTTAGCAATAGTTCGCTTGTGGTGAAGTCGCTCCTCCCGCGTCTCTTGGTCGCAAACACGATTAAAGTGAGCAGCAGCAGCAGTGCAAAACACTTCTGGGCGGTACCATGAAAATTAGGAGATTGAAACTCGTCGATATGATCCATCAGGAAACGATTGGAAAGATAGCGATAGATATGGACGTGCAATCTCCAGCCGTAGGGATTCACCAGTGTGGCCAGGGTGCTTAGTACGCCAATGAGCGCAAGCTTTCGCGCCCGCTTCCCTGCTCTTATCTTTTCCACCACATCTTCTAAGCGATCATCCTTCAGCCCGAAATAATCCCAGACAGCGCTGAGCCAGTAAATCCCAAGAAGGGCGAAACCCAGCAAAAATCCTCCATGAGCATTTACCCAGACCAGCGTCAGGAGCGGAATGAGCCACAAAAGCCAGCCCTGGCCAGCTTCGGCGAACGAGCCGGGTTGTTTCTTCTGGGAGGATTCTAAAATCCAAAACCACAGCACAGCGAACAACCAGCTCACAACATGAGGGCGCGCGAGGAAGTGGATCATGGCTGCCGATGCGGCCAGGAGCACCAAGCCAAGAGCCACGAGAAAGTTTGCACCGCGCTGGAGAAGCAAACTAAAGCTCCACGAAAATGTCAGGGCGATGATCGCGGCGGTGAGAAAGACGACTCCGTTCAGCCCAGCGACACTATCCAACCACCCGACGAAGACATCGTAGAGCCACTCCCAGGCAAACCATGGATGGCCGGCCATAGTCGAAGAAAATGGATCAACGCGGGGAATCGAGTGGGTAGCGAGGATCAGCTGCCCAGTGCGTATATGCCAACCAATTCCAGCGTCGCCCAGCAATCGCACGGACAGATTGGTGAACCCGAGCAGCCCGAGCAAGGCGACGAAAATCAAGTCCCCTATGGAGGGAATAAGCCATCTGCCTGCAGGGGGAGGATTCGCCTTTTCAGAACTTCTGGAGCCGATTGTCATCGCGCTGAATCTTATAGAGTGATGCTATGAACGGCAAGGCTACACATCGGGTGGTTATCGTGGGAGCGGGGTTCGGTGGCCTGAATGCAGCCACGGCGCTGGCCGGCGCCGACGTGAATATCACCGTCATTGACCAGAAGAATTATCACACCTTCCAGCCACTGCTTTATCAGGTGGCCACCGCGGGTCTCTCGCCGGGGGAAATTGCAGAGCCCATCCGATCGATTCTTCATCGACACAAAAACATCCAAGTGCTAATGGCCGAAGTTACAGGATTCGATCTCGAACGGCGGGTGGTGCATATAGCCGATCAGGACGTTCCTTATGATTCTCTCATTGTGGCCGCCGGCGCCAGCCATGCCTATTTCGGTCACGACGAGTGGGAGACTCTTGCGCCCGGACTTAAAACAATTGAGGATGCGCTCGAAATCCGGCGTCGAGTTCTGCTGGCCTTCGAATTAGCTGAGCGACGGGCATCCGCGGGGGAAGTGACCGATCCGCTGAATTTTGTTGTGGTTGGAGGCGGGCCGACGGGAGTGGAACTAGCCGGAACTTTAGCCGAGATTTGCCGTCACGCTCTCGCCAATGATTTCCGCTCGATCGATCCCCGGCGTACACACATACATCTCGTCGAAGGCGGGCCGCGCGTGCTGCCATCTTATCCAGAGGATCTTTCGCGCAGCGCGCTCGAACAACTGCAGCATCTAGGCGTGGAAGTGCTAACCAACGCCATGGTCACGAAGATTGAGCCCGGCACTATTTCCATGGGCAACGCAAGCATGAAAGCCGCGGTCATTTTGTGGGCTGCTGGAGTGGCGGCTTCTCCTTTGGGCAAGAAGTTGGGCGCGCCGGTAGATCGCGCGGGACGCGTCCTTGTCCAACCCGACCTGAGTATTCCTGGTCATCCGGAGGTTTTCGTCATCGGCGATCTCGCCGCGCTCAAGGATCAGTCCGGCAACTTGTTACCCGGAGTTGCGCCGGTGGCGATTTTGGAAGGGCGATTTGTCGCTAAGCTTATTCGTCAAGTAATCGCTGACATTTCGCCGGATCATTCCGGGCAGCGAAAACCCTTTCATTACCGGGACAAAGGGAACCTGGCTACTATTGGCCGCGCCGCGGCGATCGCGCAGTTTGGCAAGGTTCATATTTCTGGATTCATGGCATGGCTTGCGTGGCTGTTTATCCACATCTTATTCCTGATCGGATTCCAGAATCGTGTGCTCGTCCTGATTCAGTGGGCTTGGTCGTATTTCACATACGAGCGCGGCGCACGGCTCATCACTGGCGGGACGAGTCTTCCTGGATGGACCGGGCTGGGGTCCGAGAATCGTCAGTTAGTCAAGGAAGAACGAAAAATTCCTGCGGAGACCCACAAATAGGAGTAAGAATATTCCTTTCAGGCGGGCCCGATGAAAATCATTTCGATTTCGCGGATTCTTCTCGGCCTCGCGGCAGTATTATTTCTTTGTTCGGGATCGTCCGCAGAAATTCTGAAAATTGTTGTCGATGACACTATTCAGCCCATCACGCAGGAATATATCTCCCGCGCTATCGACGAGGCGGAACGACGCAACGACCAAGCTGTATTGATCGAGATCAATACGCCGGGCGGGCTAGTAGACTCCACACGCCGGATCATCGAAAAGATAACTTCGTCCAAGGTTCCGGTTATCGTTTACGTCGGACCTAGCGGCAGCCGCGCCGGTTCTGCGGGAATCTTCATCCTCGAAGCCGCCGACATCGCCGCCATGGCTCCGGGGACCAACGCTGGGGCAGCGCATCCCGTCTTGATTGGCCCGTTCGCGCCCAAGGTCGACGACGAGATGAAACGCAAAATCGAGAACGATACTGCGGCTCTCATGCGCTCGGTCGCCTCCAAACGCGGGCGTAATGTTGAGGTCGCTGAGAGTGCCGTGCTCGAGTCCAAGTCGTTCACCGAGCAGGAAGCGCTGTCGCAGCACCTGATCGATTACGTTGCTTCCAGCGAAGACGATCTTTTTCGCCAGATGGAGAACAAGACTTTTAAGCGCTTCACCGGACAGGAAGTAACGCTGAAGCTTTCCGGCCAGACAATCGCACCCTTTGGCATGACATTAAAGGAACGCATCCTTGGCTATCTGATGGATCCGAACATTTCGTTTATTCTGCTCGCCATCGGTGCGCTCGCGCTCTATGCGGAATTCAATCATCCTGGCGCCGTGATTCCGGGCACCGTAGGCGTCGTCTTCATTTTGATCGCAGCCTTCGCTCTGAATTTGTTACCTACGCGTTTTGCCGCGCTGATTCTGATCCTGGGGGCTTTTGCTCTGTTTGCCGCTGAGGCCAAGTTTGCGAGCCACGGCGTTCTCACGATCGGCGGCATCACGCTGCTTACTCTGGGGGGGCTGTTACTGGTTGACTCGCCGATTCCCGAAATGCGCGTCCACCTGCTGACGGCCCTGGCTGTGAGTATTCCGCTAGGATTGATTACCGCGTTTCTAATGACGATTGCGGTTAAAGCTCGACGGAATAAGTTAGTTTCCGGAGCGCAGGGACTGATCGGTGAGACGGGCATTGCGCAAACCGCTCTCGGCCCGCGCGGCAAGATTTTCGTCCACGGTGAATTGTGGGATGCCATATCCGTTCGCGATGTGGCTGTCGGCGAATCGGTAGTGGTACGGGAGGTGGACGGATTGCTTCTTCAAGTCGAGCCCCTGGCTGTAACACGACTGGCGCCCGCAACGGCTGTTCGCTGATCCAAGCGCGCACCAGCGCAAACAACTACTTCGAATCAAATTCCGGCTTCATAAGCGTTCAGTGCGTTACAATCCGCCTCAGCAGCACTTGCATGTTCCCGAGGCTTTACTATGGAGATCTCTTTTGGCTTCACAGCAGTCGTCGTAGTCATCGTAGTCCTCTACGTAATAAGCTCAATCAAGATTCTGGCCGAGTACGAGCGTGGAGTAATCTTCAGGCTGGGCCGACTCATGACTACTGCGAAGGGCCCGGGGGTAGCCTTGGTTTTCAGCCCCATCGACCGTATGGTGCGAGTCTCGCTTCGTCAGGAAGCTCTCGAGGTTCCGCCGCAAGACATCATTACGCGTGACAACGTTACACTAAAAGTGAACGCTGTCATTTTTCTGCGAGTAATCGATCCTAACAAAGCTGTGAATGAGGTTTCCAATTACGTTTACCAGACTTCGCAGTTTGCGCAGACGACATTACGCTCTGTGCTTGGCGAGCAGGAACTTGACGAACTCCTTGCCCACCGCGAAAAAATCAACCTGCGGCTGCAAAGCATTCTTGACATGCACACTTCACCCTGGGGAGTGAAAGTGACGAACGTTGAGGTGAAGCAAGTCGATATGCCGGAATCCATGCTGCGGGCAATGGCGAAGCAGGCCGAGGCGGAGCGCGAGAAGCGATCCAAGATTATTCACGCCGAGGGCGAGTTCTCGGCGGCGCAGCGACTGGTGGACGCAGCCCATCTGTTGGCGACAGAACCGGTCAGCGTTCAACTACGGTACCTGCAGACTTTGACGGAAATAGGCGTCGAGAAGAATACGACTGTCATTTTTCCCGTGCCGGTGGATTTCTTCTCCGGCCTTCAAAAGGTGTTAGGCAAAGCTGGCAATGAGCCTGAGCCCGTCGCGAGGTCCGCATAGGTACACCCTCACACCACTTTTTAAGGAATGTTTATGGCTTCTTCACAGGATACTGAAATCACTTTAGGCACAGCGAAACTACTTGGGCTGTTTTTTGGTCTGGTAGGCATCTGCGCCGTTTTTTTTGCGCTCGGCTATACGCTGGGACGGAAATCTGACTCCGGCCTCGCCGCAGCAACGACGCTGGCCCCACTGCGAGCAGCCAACGGAGTCAAACCCGGCGGCTCGGGTGCAGCAGCGTCAACGCCAATGACGTTTTATAAAGCTGTGGAGCAGCAGAACGCGAATCCGCAACTGACCTCGGCAGCCGCCGTTGCGGCCACCACAGATGCGAGCCGTCAGCAGACCGCTGCATCTTCCACATCTTCCGCTGGCTCATCTTCGTCGGGTGAATCGGTTCAGACTTCCAATCCGCCCGATCCCATGGCTCCGGTCCCCGCCAGCGGTTACTTCGTGCAGGTTGCTGCGGTGAGTAAGCAAGACGATGCCGACTCTTTGGTGGATGCCCTTAAAACAAAACTGTATCCCGCGTTCGTGGCGAGCAATTCCACTGTTGACAAGCTGTTTCGCGTGCAGGTCGGCCCGTTCGGCGATATCAAAGAAGCCGAAACCATGCGCTCCCGTCTGATCAGCGACGGATATAATCCAATCCTTAAGAAATGAAGTCCCTCTATGAAGCCTGACCGGCTGTTGAACCGGCGCGTTATTTTCAAGTTGCACGGCATGGACGCACTTGATGCGACGATTCTTAAGCAGGATGCCACCGGCTACTGGATTCGCGGTGGCACGCTAACCGGTCAGCTTGACCAATCCAATTGTTCTCTGCCGGAAAGCGATGTGAGATATCTTGAGTTCAGCCGCATTGAGTGGCTGCGAGCCCCGCGGCAGCGCGTCGGATGATTTTCATATCTTGGTGCTGTATATTGACAACGGTCAATTTCCGAAACATGTTCGTTCTTGACGCCTGACTCTCTGACCCATGACTAATTTCCTGCCCTCTCTCGACCGAATGCTGCAAGCGATCGCTGATCCCACGCGCCGTCGTATTCTGCGGACGCTAAAGGAACACTCCGCCACTCCCGTGGGCAAGAATTCGGGTTTGTGCGGCGGCGACATCGAAGCAGGAGTGAATCTCTCGCAACCTACCATCTCGCATCATATGGCGGTCTTAACGAAAGCTGGTTTAGTCGACGCGGTTAAGCAGGGTCAGTGGCGCTGGTACCGGCGCAATGACAAAGCTCTTCGCCGCCTGGTGAAGACCCTGCGCGCGCAGTTGTGACGCAAGGTAATTGTCTTTCAATTTTTTATTGGGTACAACAATCAGGCGGAAGCCGTCGCCGCGTGCGCTTTCTGCAAAAGGCGTCGGGCTTGCGAAATGAGATCCGCCACTTCGAAAGGTTTCACCAGGTAGGGGATGTTCTTTTCCTGAAGGAAAGTGCGCTCATCGCCCTGCTCCACGCCGTTGGAGAATGTGAATAGTAAGTGACTTTCCATGCCCGGGCAATGCTGGGTAAGCCATGCGTAGGCTTCTTTCGCGTTCCAGTCGGCAGGCATTTTGCCGCTCATAATTACGGCATCGAAGGGCTCAGACAGCAAACGCGTTTTCACATCTTCACTCTTGGAAGCCGTGACCACGCTGGCTCCGGCCCCTATGAGGACGTCGCGTTCGAACTCCAACACAGCCTCTTCTTCTTCCACCAGAAGAACTCGGCCCTGAATGGCGCCTTCGCGTTTGGGTGCAATCACCGGCGCGCCTTCCAGAATGGTTGCGGCCGTCAGCGCCATGGGGAGACGCACCTCTATCACCGCGCCGCCCCCAAGAGCATTGTGGGCCGTGATGTCGCCGCCGTGCTCCTTCACGATTCCATAGCAGATGCTAAGACCAAGGCCGGTTCCTTTGCCAACGTTCTTGGTGGTGTAAAAGGGATCGAAAATTCTTTTGGGATCCTTGATTCCAGGCCCGTCGTCTGCAAACTGTGCGGACACGAAGCCGCCGTCGCAGGACACTGCGATCTTCAGCTTGCCAGACCGCCCGGTTTCCAGAACTGCGTCCACGGCGTTATTGATAATATTCAGAAATACTTGTTCAATCTGGTGGGGATCGGCAACTACCATCGCTGGCTTATCTCCCAAATCTTTCTCCACAGCAATGTGATTGACCTTGAGATCATAGTCGCGAAGGGCAATCGTTTCTTCCAGCACCTTGCGGACGTCGACCTCAGACCGTTCCGGCTTTCTTTGTCGCGCGAAGGAAAGCAAATTCTGCACCACGCGATGTGTGCGCTGCGCTTGTTTGAACATCTTGGCGACGTAGTCTTGCGCCCGTTCGTTCAAGCCTTCACTTTCCAGCAGCTGCGCGTAACCCAAAATTGCGGTCAACGGATTATTCAGCTCGTGGGCAACGCCCGCAATGAGCTGGCCTACCGCTGACATTTTCTCGCTTTGCAAAAGCTGTTCCTGGGTGCGGCGGAGATCTTCGTAAGCTTTGCAAGTTTCTTCGTACAGGCGAACTTTTTCGATAGTGGTTGCCAACTGGCGGCTGATTGCGACCAGCAGGTTTTCTTCCCCGCTGGAATATTCGTACTCAACATGGCTGCGGAGTCCCATCATTCCGATCGGGCTGTCCTTGCCCCAGAACAGCACCCAGTTCCAGGCGCCGTCACTATTGGAGCGGATGAATTCCGCCACTGCACCGGTAAGATGCGGCAGATATTCCGCCGTGATCACTTCCGCTCGCGATCGCATAACCAAGTCGCCAAAACCATCGGCAAAACTGATTTCCGCCGGCCGCGATTTGTCGCGACTTCGCGGTCCCCAGGCGGCTCGGCGACGGTAGGTCGGAGCGTCGGAATCCGAAAGATACACGGCTCCGCTCTCCGCGCCGAACAACGAGACAACTTGACGCAACGTCAAGTTTAAAATTTCATCCAGATCGAAGGATTGCGTGGCCACCACCGCCATCGCGTTCAGCGCGTTCAATTCGCGATTGCGGCGCCGCATTTCATCCTCGGCGCGACGCTTCTCGGTTACATCTAAAACAAAACCTTGATAGCGTTCGAGTTTCCCCGCAGCGTCACGGGTGGCGAAACTGCTCTCGGCCGCCAGCAGCAATGTCCCGTTTTTCCGCCGCATGGTTACTTCAAAATGCCGGACATAATTTTGCTGCTCAATCTGTTTGTGAAAAGCATCTCTCTGGCCGGCATCCACTCGAATTTCTTCGTCCAGGTTCAACGGCAGTAACTCTTCGCGGCGCTCATAGCCCAGCATGTGCACAAACGCGTCGTTGCAGTCTAATAAACGCCCGTTGGGAGTCGCCACGTATACGCCTTCCTGCACCTGATCGAACAGCAGACGATATTTTTCCTCCGCCGAGCGCCGTTCCGTAATATCGCGGACGATGTGGATCGTCCCTTTCTGCTTGCTGCCCTGCTCGCTATAGGACGAAGTGGAGACCAGGGAAAATCCTCCGAAGCAAGGGTCGGCGCCTTCCGTAACTTCTTCCCCTCCGCGCGCACAGTACGGACATCCCGTCCACTCGCCCAAGCCGTGTGGCAACACCGATTCACAAGTACTGCCAATCACATCCGCGGACGATTGTTCCAACTGTTCGAGGAGGATCTGGTTAGCCTTGATGATGCGGAATTCCGAGTCGTGCGCCAGGATAATGTCGTGCACCGAATCAAATGTGTTCCTCCACTGCCGCTGCGAGCGCAAAACTTGCTCCAGCAAACGGAAATTCTCTATCGCGATTCCTAACTGGCGTCCACAGGTTTCAAGAAAATCGCTCTCCTCGATGGTCAGTTTCTTATGGGTCGTGTTGCCTAGCAAAAGCAGTCCTATGGGCGACTTCTTTCCCGGTACCGGCACCATCAAGAGATGACGAATTTTTTCCGACTTGAGCAGAGGTTGATCTTCCGGGCTGGCCTCGTCTCTTCGTGCCGTCCTGGGCTTGCCCTTTTCCAGCATCTGCGACACGCTGTCCGTCAACTCCGCAATGCCCACCTCCCGCAGAAATTCTGGCGAGACTCCAACGGCGTGGGTGGCGACCAGGTGACCGCCCTCGATCAAGCGGAACCACGCTGCTTTGCTTTTGGTGAGGCGCTGCAAACCCTTGAGCGCCTTATCCATCATTCCGCCCTGCTGTTGGGCGAGGACGATACTTTCGGTCAAAGCATGCAGCATCTTCAAGCGTTGGGCGCGCGCGCGCGCCTCCCGGAACACGACCATGAGCATGCTGATTCCCAGCAAGGTCTCGGCGACCGCCAAAGCTCCGGCGGGAACACGGCTGGTGAAGGGAGGCCAATTCAGATGCTGCACGAGAAGGAGCACCGCGAGCATCCACGAAGCCAACTCGTGACGGCCGCGGCGGGCGCGCAACAACGCAATTGCGGCCGTCAAGAGAATGATTCGGTACCCGACTTCCAGAGCGACGCGCAGGGGTAACGAATCTGGCCAAAGCAAAACTCGGGCAACCGCAAACCCAGCAGTGCTCACCGTAACCGCAGCCAGTGGCGCCAGCAGATTCCGCTCGCGAATATAAACAAAGACGGCTCCAGCAAACAGACCCATCGCGATTACGAACGCCGCTTGCTCAAGAGCCGGCAGATAGCGGGCAGGAATTTGCGTTCCTGCGCCGAATGTCAGCAATAGATCAGAACTGACCATCAGCGTCCACGCTGCCGTCCAAATCGCAAGGTAACGTTCGCGGAAGACGCCCAAAACGAGCAACGACGCTGCCAGAACGATTAACAAAGCCCACGCCCCGGGCTTCAGCCTCGACATGGCTGGCTGTGCGACGGTGTTCCAAATGGACCAAAGGAGCGCGATCATGTTTAGGTAATTCACGCGCCACAAAAGAGGCGCATAGCCGACGTGACACTGCCTGGCTTCTGAATATCACGGTTGGGCCTAATCTCGATGGTCTTTCCGGACCTCGATGGTTACTTTCGGTATCTCACGTCTAGGGTAGAATCGCCGATAGTACTCCGAGACCATAGACTCGCCATGGCTGACCGTATTCTCGTAGTCGACGACGAAGAGGCAATCCGCGAAATTGTCTGCGCCATTTTGGTCGCAGCGGGTTACATCTGTAACCAGGCCGGGTCTGGTCTGGAAGCCCTGGCTCTGCTTAATTCCGGCGAGGAATTCGAACTGATGCTTTCCGATCTGATGATGGCGGATCTCGATGGCATCGGGTTGCTCGAACGCACCAAAGAGAAATTTCCCGACATGCCGGTGGTGATGGTTACGGCCGTTCACGACATATCGGTGGCGCTGGCCGCCATCCGCAACGGCGCTTATGACTACTTGCTCAAACCTTTCGAGCGCGAGCAGCTATTAAACGCGGTGCGGCGGTCTTTGGAAAACCGCCGCCTCAAAGTAGAAAACCGCACGTATCAAACGAATCTGGAATCTCTGGTGGAAGCCCGCACTGACCAACTTCAGGCCGCCATGGGGGAATTGGAGCGATCCTACGACATTACTCTGCAGGCTTTAGGCGACGCACTCGATCTCAAGGACGCAGAAACCGAAGGCCACTCGCGCCGCGTCACCGCCTTCACCATCGCCATTGCCCGCGCCATGGGAGTTCCCCGCGAACAAATTGCGGTGATTGCACGCGGGGCGTTTCTCCACGACATCGGCAAGATGGCGATCCCGGATCACATTCTCCTTAAACCCGGCAAGCTGGACGATGACGAGCGAGCCATTATGCGCGAGCACTGCTATCGCGGATATCAGATGCTCAAAAAGATTCCGTTCCTGGCCGAAGCTTGCGAGATTGTTTACTCTCACCAGGAACACTTCAACGGTTCCGGGTATCCTCGCGGCCTCAAGGGAAAAGAAATTCCGCTAGGCGCAAGGATCTTCTCGGTCGCGGATACACTTGACGCGATCATCTCTAATCGCCCCTATCGACCGGCGAGATCGTTCGGCGAAGCTCGTAAGGAAATCCAGGCTTGGGTGGGTCGCCAGTTCGATCCCGAGGTCGTGGAAGTATTTCTGAAGATGCCCGATGAAATCTTCGCTGACCTGCGCCGCGAGATCAATGCCCAGACGACCTATCCATTCAGCAATACGGCAAACGCCAAATCCGCGACCTAATTCGCATCGCGCCCGCACAGGTAAGCCTCTTCGCCTTGCAATACCAGGCATTCGCAACGTTCTTATAAATAGGAGTTCCGTTCTCAGCCTAACTATGTTCGTCTGGAGATATTCCATGAAATTCGCAGGCTATGCAGTCGCGCTGATCCTTATAGGCACCATAGGCACCGCGTCATTTGCGCAGGAGCATCCCTCGCTCACTGCAGCTCCCAATTCTGTCTATGCGGGAGCCGACGGAAAATTCGAATCCGCTCCAGATACCGCAGTGATCCAGTTCAACATCTCCGTCCAGGAAGACACTTCCCAAGCCGCCTACCAGCGTGCGTCCAAAGAAGCGGAGCAGGTTCGACAAGTGCTCCATGCTAACGGGATCGAAGCGAAGTCCGCGACGGTCGGATTCTTTTCCGTCCAACCAATGTATGAGTGGAAACCTAAGCAGAAGGTAATCGGCTACCGCGTGACCACCGACGTAACGCTGAAGCTGAAGGATTTTTCGAAGATCGGACCCATCACGCAGCAACTTGCCGATGCCAACGTCAGCGAGAGACAGACTTTGAACTACACGCTGGAGAATATTGACGAGGCCAAGAATAAAGCCGTAGAAGACGCGTACCATCGCGCCCGCAACTCCGCCGAGACTGTCGCGCGTGCAAGCGGTCGAGCTTTGGCGGACCTTTCTTACGCATCCGTCGACACTTTCGAAAACGCACGCATCGTCGCGCCTCATATGGCACGCGCTATGTCCGCGATGCCGAACGCCGCTCCCGCTCCTACGGAAGAATTTACACCGCAAAACGTTACGGTCACGGCGCACGTGAATGCGCTTTTCAATTTGAAGTGAAGGTACTTTAGCCGAGGCGGCTGTCCCGTGAGCAATGCGGCGCACACACTCGGTTACCGGAAACTCAAGGCGTTGCTTTCGCGACTGCGATGCGGCTCGCATCCACCGTGATGGGGCGCTGGATTTCCATCTCAATTGAGGTTCCGACGTCGAGCTTTACATCGTTGCCGCGCTTCAGCAGCGCCCATCCGATCCCTACTGCGGCACCCGCGGCTGCTCCAACCCGCGCTCCGTTCAACCCGCCGGATAACCCACCCGCTAGCGCACCTCCCGTGGCTCCATACACCCCACCTTTCGCGCCTTCCTCAATCTTCTTGCCCGTATCTTTATCCTGCTGAATCGTTCCTTCCGAATCTTTCACCGACTTGTTGTCCGCGCCCGGCGTGTTCTCCACCGACCCTGGCAACATTACGGTATAACCGCTGGGATAGATCATCGAAGTGAAGTGCATCAGGATTTCCGCCCGCCCTTTCACGCGCCCAGCACGCTCCACATGCGCAATCCTTCCCTGAATGTAAGACCCAGCCGGCACGATCACGCGGTTATCAACGACAAAGGGAAACGCCGTCTCCGCATATACAGCATCGCCCTCGCGTGCGTTTTTGGTAGAGATTGCCTGCTTCAGAGATAGTGGAATCTTGGTTCCCGCGGGAATCGTAATCGCATTTGGATCGGAGGCCGGAGCGGGAACTGGGTTGGCTGCGACCGGCCTCGACGCGGAGGAACCGCCAGGAACGGAGGTGGACTGCGCAGCCTCCTGTCCAAATGGCATTGATGAAATCAGCAAGATGGTCCACAACACGCGCATCGCAAGCCTCCAATCCGCTGAATAAAGCCCCTACGATGGATCAGGCCGAGAATACCACGCAGTCACTGGCTAGGATGCGCCTTTTCCAGTCCCAGGCTGCTTGCCCAACGATTCTGGGCGGAGTGCCAGGTTTTCCAGACGGTCCGGTTGGCGCTACACATGCCTAGCCAGAGTTATCGCAGCCGATCTACGCGTTCTGACGATTGCCCCGCCAACAACGATCGCGAACGGATCAGCGAATGACCACAGCATCCACACAATACCCAGAGGCAAATGCGTGGCAACCCATACCATCGCAGAGCCAATCAACGCGCACAAGACGAGAGCCAGGGTTATCGTGGCGACCATCTCCCGTCCCTTGGCCGCCAATGCGATGACGCACCCAACGAACAGCGACGCGATGAGGTGTACGGGCATCATTCCTTTCAACACCCAGATGTAAGCATTGAAGTGGGTCGACCAGAATGCGAGATATCTGCCGGTGACTGCCGACAATAATTTGTGAGGGAGCCCGGAGACAAACCTGTACAGCAAGAATCCTCCGACCGCCGCGGCTGTGGTCGACCACGGAGCAGCACGGTAACCGCTGCCGAAGAGGTGTGCGATGGTCTTCACCGTCTGCCGCCAATACCAGCGCCTGGCGAAGGTAACTCCCGATTTCGACGCGAGGTAGGAGTATTCCTCAAGCAGGTCTCCGAAGATCGATTCTGCATTTTCGTGAGCAGTGAATAGATTGATGAACCAGACGGCAAGGCGCGGCGGCTGACCGCGATACGCTTGGGGCGTCATGAGTAGCTCCGAATGAAGCCGAGGTCCAGGCCTTCGCTCATGCTCTGAAAGGCACGTTGTGTGCGGGTCACAGCTGCCACTCCCTTGGCTGTGACATGGAAGAAACGCTTCGATCGTCCGCCACGCTCAGGGGTAGGATCGCCGAGGCGGGACCTGACGTACCCTTTGGCCTCCAGACGATCCAGGGTGGCGTAGATAGCGCCGATCGAGACCTCGCGTTTGGTGCGGAACTCGATCTCCTGCCGGACCGTAACTCCGTACGCGCGATCCGCAAGGCGCATGAGTGCAAGGACAACGATGTGTTCGAATTCGCCGAGGTAATCGCGACCGGGCATTATCTATACAATATAGATGAAATGGTTCGCGACAAACAAGGAGACCACTGGAGCCATTGCTTATTGGCGATGAGGTTGATGGTGTGCTCAGACTTCTAATAAATCAAATACTTCTTCCTGACCAACTCAAACTTCTCCAACTCTTCCTGCCAATCCTGCGCGATGCGCCGCGGATCCTTACCCGCCCCCAGCCCGTCGTAAGCCGCCTGGTTCACCAGCAACTCAGTCATGCGCTCCAGTTTGAAGTCCGCCGGATAAAGCTTTCTTAACGCTGCGGCCAATTCAATTCCTAACTCGGGTCCATCCAGCGCGTTGCGCTCGGTGAGAACCAGATTCACGCCTTCACACTTCTGCCCCGCATAATTGCTTGCCGTGGGAGTGAACGTCACCGGCACAAATCTGACTCCAGCAATCCCGCGAGCGTTCAAGTACGAGGCTAGTTCGCGACCTTTCATCCACGGCGCTCCAAGCAGTTCGAAGGGAGTATCCGTCCCGCGCCCTACCGAAACATTCGTGCCCTCAATCAGGCCAACGCCGGGATACAGCCCTGCTTCGGTCACGCTTCGCAGGTTCGGCGACGGATTCACCCAGGCCAGCCCAGTCGAATCAAACCAGTCTCCGCGCTGCCAGCCTTCCATCGCAACCACGGTCAGCTTGGCGTTGATGTTTCGCTCCGCGTTGTACATCTTCGCCAGTTCGCCCATGGTCATACCTTGGCGCACCGGCACCGTCCCGTAATTCGTGAAGTTCTCGCGCCCCGCGTCCGATACCGGACCCTGCACAAACGATCCCGTGATGGGATCTGGCCGATCGAGCACAATCACTTCAACTCCCGCACTCGCCGCCGCCTCCAGAAAATATCCCAATGTCGTTTCGTAGGTATAGAACCGCACCCCAGCGTCCTGGATATCGAAGACGACGGCGTCCAATTGCTTCATCACGTCCGCCGACGGACGCCGCGCGGCGTCCTTCCCCCCATACACGCTGTAGACAGGAATTCCGGTTGCCGCATCTGTCGAACTACTAACGTTGAGCGTATCCAGGGTTCCGGTCACACCGTGCTCTGGACTGAAGATCGCATCCAGCGAAACTCCCGGCGCCTGGGCAAGTACATCAATAGTCCGCCGTCCGTCTGCATCCACCCCGGTTTGGTTGGTCAATACCCCAATCCGCTTCTTGCGGCCGGCAACCTGCAGTACATTGAAGCCGTGCTCTTCCAGCACATCGATTCCAGTCTTGACGCTCCCATTGCGTACGCTCATACGGCGCGCGGCGCTCTGGGCCTCGTTGTAGCCGGTGATACTCTCCCAGCGAAGTGCTTCTTTTTCGCTCGCAGTCAGCGGCAGTGCTGCTGCAACAGCCGTCGCTACTTTTGAGCGCAATGCAATCGCATTTTCCTTGCCGCGCGGATGAACCGCATTGGTCAGCAGAATGATGTAGGTCTGTGTAGTTGGATCGATCCACATCGATGTGCCCGTAAACCCTGTATGCCCGTAGGAGCCCACCGGCAGAAGATCTCCACGGTTCGAGGAAAAGGGAGAATCGATATCCCACCCAAAGCCGCGTAAGACCGGCGCCGACGGAGGCTGCTCGGGCCGGGTCATCTTCTCGACCGACAGAGCAGAGAGAACGCCTCCGCCGCCATTGAGCAACGCCTGGGAGAACTTCGCTAAATCGTCCGCCGTGGAAAACAATCCCGCATGCCCTGCTACGCCACCCATCCGGCGCGCCGTCGGATCATGCACTACGCCGCGCAGCATGTGCTCATTCTCGTCATACTGCGTGGGAGCAATTTTCGGCCGCAACGCCGCCGGTGGCGTAAACCGCGTATGCATCATCTTCAGCGGCGCAAAGATGCGGCGCTCACAATATTTATCTAGCGTCTCACCTGAAACACGCTCCACCAGAGCGCCCAACACTATAAAGTTGACGTCGCTGTAAGAAAATCGCGACCCCGGCGGCGCCTCGGGCGCTTCGCCAAAGGCCATTCGATAGGCCGTCTCTTTCCCCTCCCAAATCGTTTTCAAATCGAGATCCGGCCCCAGGCCCGAGTAATGCGTCAACAACTGCCGCACGGTTATGTCTTCTTTGCCATTCTGGCCAAACTCCGGCAAGTACTTCGCCACCGGATCATTCAGCCGGATCTTGCCCTGTTCGACCAGTTTCATCACGGCGGTCGTGGTTGCTACCACCTTGGTCAGGGATGCCAGGTCGAAGATCGTTTCCAGCGTCATAGGTTCGCGCCGCGGTTCCAAAGCGCGATTCCCGTACGCCTTCCTGTAGATCACCTGCCCGTTATGCCCCACTAGCAGAACGGCGCCGGGGATGTTGCCATCGTGAATGGCTTGCTCGATAACCGCATCGACCGAAGCCAGGTGCCCTGTGGCCGGGGAACGCTTGGCGTCAACGACTGTCCAAGCCGTCAACGAGGTCGACAGAATGATGGTCCAAACTGCGACGAAGCGGATTTGTTCCGGAAAAGCGGGCAACCGCAAAGGCACAGGTTTTGCGAGCGAGTTTGATTTAAGAGGAAAGATGCTCTGACTCTACACAACCACGGCAGGAGGACTCAAGAAACTCAAGTTAGGGGGTGCCGCTCATGCCATATCATGGAATTCGCGATGAGTGCACCAGAGCCCCTAATGCTGTTGCTCTCTGCTTTCGAGCATCAGGACTATCGGTTTGCCTCAGCCTTCTCAGTCCTGGAAGAGGCGATTAGCGAACGCGCGTTCCCGGCGGCTTCGGTCGCGGCCACGTTTGAAGGACGACTCATTGCTCTCAAGGCGTTCGGCCACTTCAGTTACGAACATGATTCGCCCGCGGTCACAACCGACACTCTTTTCGATCTTGCCTCGGTCACGAAAGTGGTCGCCACCGCGTCCCTTGCGATGCGTCTGTACGAGCGAGGCCTACTGGACCTTGATGCGACGGTCGCCGCCATCGTCCCGGAATTTGTTTCTCATCCCGAGAAGGATTCGCGCCGTGGCGACGTAACCTTGCGCATGTTGCTCAGCCACTCTTCCGGCTTACCCGCGTACGAGAAGCTGTTTCTAAAGGCCCGTACTCGCGAAGAATTACTGCACGCAGTCTTCACGATGCCGCTTGCTTCCGATCCGAGATCCCGCGCCAACTATAGCGACATCGGATTTATTCTTCTCGGCGTCGCCCTCGAACGCCTCGCCGACGAGCCTCTCGACTGTTCTTGCCAAGCTGAAATCTTCGCCCCGATCGGCATGACGAACACCGCGTTCAATCCGCCGGCAAACCTCCTCTCGCAAATCCCGCCCACGACCGATGATCGAACTTTTCGCAATCGCATCATTCAAGGAGAAGTTCAGGACGAAAATGCCAGCATTCTCGACGGCGTAGCCGGACACGCCGGCGTCTTTTCCACCGCTGCGGATCTCGCCCACTTCGCCCACGCCATGCTCAGCCCCGGTGCGCTTGTGCGTCGCGAAACGCTTGCGCTGTTCACACGCCGTGAAACCTCCCCTGCAGGCACATCCCGGGCCCTGGGATGGGATACTCCTTCCGCGCCCTCGCAGTCGGGAAGGTATTTCGGACCTGGCTCCTTCGGCCACTTGGGTTATACCGGAACCTCTTTGTGGATCAATCCTGGCCGTCAACTTTCAATCGTTTTACTAACGAACCGCACTTGGCCCGACCGCTCCAATCAAGCGATCCAGCAGGTCCGGCCTAGATTCCACGACGCCGTCATTGAGGCGCTCGACAAATCTGGCTAACCCATATCGGCGGCCGTCTTTCGCCTGATTGACTGCAAACTCTCTCTCGCCTACAGCATCCTATTCCTGGTTACATTGCCCAGTGTCCAATCCCGATCTCACTTCCATTCTCCTTCTGCTTCTCCTACTCGTAGGGTTGGCCCAGTTATTCGGCTATGTGTTCGTAAGACTTCGTCAGCCAAGAGTGGTTGGGGAAATCTTCGCCGGAATGTTGCTGGGACCGGCGCTCTTAGGGCGCTTTCCTGCCGCTTCCCGACTGACCGCAGCCGCAAACCATCAGGCAAACTCGCTTAACTTCATTTACTGGCTCGGCCTGCTATTACTGATGTTTCTCTCTGGAGCGGAAACCCGACAGCTCTTCACCCGCGAAGAGCGAACCGAAGTGAGTTGGCTGGCCATCGTCGGGACCGGCACGCCATTCCTGCTAGCGCTTCTTCTGGGGCCATGGCTGGTTCGTCCGCAGCTGTACGGTCCTAACGGCAATCGCGTCTCTCTCATCATCATTCTCGCTGTAGGAGTCGCAGTCACGTCGGTACCGGTGGTTTCGAAGATTTTCGCCGACCTCAAAATTCTTCATACTCGCTTTGCACGGCTGGTTCTCGGAGTGGCCGTGCTCGAAGACATTGGGCTCTGGCTGGCTCTGGCGGTCGCAACTGCGACCGCCGGCAAAACCGTGCTGCGCCCGCGGGAACTTACCTATCACTTGGTAACGACAGTCGTATTCTTCGGGTTGGGCTTAACTGTCCTTCCCCGAATCGTAAAGCGCATCAACAAGTTGCGGTTTAATGTTCTGGCAAAACAATCCCCGGTGGCCTATGCCCTTTCAGTTCTCCTCGGATATTGCGTTCTCGCGGGGTTGCTTGACGTCAGCATGGTGTTCGCTGCCTTTCTCGCCGGGTTCGCGGTGGTGCACAAAAAACGCAAATTGTTTTCCGAAGCGCTCGAAGCCATCGGGAAAGTGTCGTTCGCCTTCTTTATTCCTGTTTATTTTGCGATGGTTGGGTTAAAGCTCGACTTGGTTCGAGGCTTGTCACTGGGAATGATGGCCGCATTTATTGTTGGGAGTTGTCTGGTCAAGATTCTTTCCGTCTCTTTAGCGGCGCGTCTAGCCGGCTTCCGTGGGCTGGATATGATCAACCTCGCGATCACAACGAACGCCCGTGGAGGGCCGGGCATCGTACTGGCCAGCGTTGCGTTCGAGGCCGGAATTATCAGTCCTCAGTTCTACACCACACTTGTCGTAGCCGCAGTTGTCACTTCGCAGATGGCGGGGGCATGGCTCGATTACGTTCTGCGACAGGGCTGGCCGCTGCTAACCGCCGGCGCCGGCATCGAGCCCGCAATCGTTTCCACGGAGGAGAGCCTCTCCACTTCTTGAATCTGACCGGACTAGTGTCACAACATCGCGGGATTACCCCATCAGAATTAATGATCCTTATTTCTATTTCTCGGTGTTATCGCATTCACCCCATTGCTGCCATACTGGAAGCGATTCAATCTCTTCCGAAAGGCTCGCCGCTTGAAATCAACCCGCAAGCCCAAGGTCAGCCGGGGGCAGGCCAATTTGAGCCGCCTTCGCACCGAGCAGTCCAACAGCGCCGCCTATGAACTCGACTGCAAATCGGCGGTCGAGATTGCTCGACTCATCAACGCCGAAGACGCTACCGTCGCCGCGGCCGTCGCTCGCTCCTTGCCGCAAATAGCGCGCGCGATTGATCTGGTTGCGTCCGCTCTCAGTCATGGTGGGCGGCTGATCTATGTGGGCGCGGGAACAAGCGGACGCATCGCCGCGCTGGACGCCTTGGAGTGTCCGCCCACCTTCAACACGAATCCCAGCTCCGTCCAATTCATCATTGCGGGAGGCGCGAGAGCCCTCGCTTCTGCATCTGAGATCAGCGAGGACGACGCCAGGCAGGGCCGCGAGGAGATGATTCGCCGCAAGCCCGGCAAGTTCGATGTCGTCGTTGGCATTGCCACGAGCGGCCGCACTCCATTTACTTTGGCTGCGGTCGAAGTTGCGCGCTACCGAGGTGCCCACACCATTGCTCTCACGTGCAATCGCGATTCACCGCTTGAACGCACCGCTCACTTCGCGATCGTCACCCAGGTCGGGCCCGAGGTTCTCGCCGGATCGTCCCGGATGAAGGCTGCCACCGCTCACAAAATGGTATTAAATATGATTTCCACCGGGGCCATGAGCCGTCTCGGTTATGTCTACGGCAACATGATGGTGAATGTCGTGCCGAAGAACGAAAAGCTGACGCAGCGCGCCATCGGCATTCTCGAAAGCGCCTCCGGAGCCGATCCGGCCGCCGCCCGCCTCGCCCTGAAAACATCAGGCCATCGCACTCCCGTAGCCCTGGTCATGCTGGCCGCCAAAGTTACTCGCGCTCGTGCAGTCGCTGCACTGAAAAAAACATCCGGCCATGTTCGCCGGGCCATCCGAGTGGCAAGCGACGAACCGGCGCGACGCGACTGATTACTCTTTACTTCCTTCGCGCGTGACTCGCGTGTTTGACCCTCTTGGTACACTCAGTTACCTTGGGAGTACCGTTTCCACTTCGTGCTGCGAGGGGTCGCCGCGCGAGGATTCTCATCTTCATGGACAAAAAGCGCATCGTGATCAGTGCGGTAGTGTTCTGCATACTGGCCGTTCTGATTTACCTGCAATACCGCCACTGGCAGAGCTTTGACTGGGGCACGTTTTGGGCCCAGACAGGCCGCATCAAGAAGCTTCACGTACTGCATGCGATTGCCCTGATCTACATCGGCTACGTCTTGCGTGCCGTGCGATGGAAGATTCTGCTGCAGCCCGTACGGCCCGAGACGAAAGTGATCGATCTCGTTCCACCAACACTGATCGGATTTACTGGCCTGGCTGTGCTGGGGCGGGCGGGAGAATTCATTCGTCCCTATCTGATTGCGCGGCGAACAGTACTTTCCTTCTCTTCGCAAGTAGCGGTATTGGCGGTAGAACGCATCTTTGACATTGGGGCGTTCACACTGTTGATGGTGTTGGCGATCTTTCTTCCCAGCGCGCTGCCCGCCATTCCACATCCGGAATATTACGTGAGATTTCGCGAAGGCGGCTTCTTGCTGATCGGAGTTGTGCTTGCTCTTACCGGAGGTGCGATCGTAGTGGGACGCAGTGGTGACGCCGTCGCGCAATGGGTGGAGAACAGGTTCGGACATCTTTCCGCGAATTTCGCTCATAAACTTGCACAAAGAATTCGGGAGTTCGGTCGCGGACTCGATACCATTCACGGACCTCTCTCGCTCTTCATGTTGAGTCTGGTCTCTGTAGGAATGTGGTACATCATCGCTTTGGCCTACCAGGAAGTGACACACTCTTATGGCGTGGCGGCGCTGGAGATTCCGGTATCGCAACTTTTGATTCTGATGGGAGCGAGCATGCTGGGCTCGATGCTGCAGTTGCCGGCGGTAGGTGGAGGCTCGCAAATGGCAACGATTGCGGCGCTGTCGAGCGTCTTCGACGTGCCCCCCGAGATGGCGGCGAGTTGCGGGATTCTTCTATGGTTGGTGACCTTCGCAGCTGTGGTGCCGGTGGGGCTCGTTTTAGCACATCACGAGAGATTGTCGCTGCGGGAGTTATCGCTGGAAAGTCACCAAAGCGAAGAAGCGGAGATCAGTGGCCCAGCAGCCTGAACGCGAGCACCTGTCTATTGCGTAGGTGCCGTCCGCGAGTCCATGCGGAGCTCCCTGTTACAATTTCTCTACCAAATCCTTAAGATCTGATTCGTTCGGCGGTTTCGTTTTCGATCACCATCAGCGCCATGAAATGTCCCTTTTGTGGATTTGCAAACGATAAGGTAGTGGACTCGCGTGAAAGTAAAGAAGCGGAGTCCATCCGGCGCCGGCGCGAGTGTCTGAAGTGCAGCAAGCGCTTCACCACGTATGAGCGCATCGACGAAATCCCTTATATGGTGGTCAAGAAAGACGGCCGCCGGGAAAAATTCGACCGCCAGAAGGTGTTGAACGGTCTTCTGCGCGCCTGCGAGAAACGCCCGGTCCCAATCAGCAAGCTGGAACAGATTGTGAATGAGGCGGAATCTTTCGTAATCGAATCGCAAGAGCGCGAGCGCAAAACCAGCGAACTGGGCGAACTCATCATGAACCGTTTGCGACGTTATGACAAAGTCGCGTACGTCCGCTTCGCCTCGGTTTACCTCGACTTCAAGGACGTGAACGAATTCATGAATGAGTTGAGGGATTTAGTGAAAGCTAAGGAAGCCGGGGAAATTCGTGGGAAGCCGCAGAAAGTGTAGCAAGGGTGCAGATCGCCGAGGCTGCGTCCCGAATTTTAAGAGTCCGCTTCAGGAAATAAGTATGAGTCATAAAGTCACGTTGATACCCGGCGACGGCATCGGGCCGGAAGTAACGCGGGCCACAGTTCGCATTCTGGAAGCGACAGGTGTGAAGTTTGAGTGGGAATCGTTCCAGGTGGGTGCGGATGCGTTCGAGAAGTATGGTGAGTACATTCCGAAAGATGTGCTGGAGTCGATCGAGAGGACTTGCGTAGGGCTGAAAGGGCCTGTGACCACGCCAGTAAGCGGCGGCTTCTCCAGCATCAACGTCGCGCTGCGCCAGAAATTTGAGCTGTATGCGAATTTTCGGCCGATTCGCAATCTGCCGCATATTCCCACGCGTTATCCGGATGTGGATCTCATCATCGTGCGCGAAAATACCGAGAGCCTATACTCCGGCTTGGAGCATGAAGTAGTGCCGGGAGTGGTTGAAAGTTTGAAGATCATCACCGAGAAAGCCTCGACCCGCATTGCGAAATTTGCCTTCGAGTATGCCCGCAAGAATCAGCGCAAGAAAATCCACGCCATCCACAAGGCCAATATCATGAAGCTGTCGGATGGTTTATTCTTGCGCTGCTGTCGTAACGTGGCCAAAGGGTATCCGGAAATAACCTACGGTGAACACATTGTCGACAATACCTGCATGCAACTGGTGATGAATCCTTATCAGTACGACATGCTGGTGATGGAAAACCTCTATGGGGACATCATTTCGGACCTGTGTGCGGCATTTGTAGGCGGCCTGGGATTTGTGCCCAGCGCAAATCTGGGCGACCACTGCGCGATCTTCGAGGCGGTTCACGGCTCGGCTCCTGACATTGCGGGAAAGAATTTGGCGAATCCCACCGCCCTTCTGCGGTCAGGGTTGTTGATGCTGCGGCATCTTGGCGAATTCGATGCTTCCTTACAGATTCGCAATGCTCTGGAGAAGGTATATCGGCACCCCGAAAAGCTAACAAAGGACATCGGTGGTCAAGCCGGAACCTCCGAGTTCGCGGATGCCGTGATCGAAGAGATGGACAAGGCGAAGGTTGTGCCAGCAGCCGTTCACTAGAAGTTTCGTACTCTAACTCTCGGGGCTTCGTTAACGAGGCAAAGGGAGCGTTATGAAAAAAGTTTGATCACAAGTGCGGTTGGTCTGGCATGCATCTTGTTTTGGCGGGCTCCTCGTCGGCACAGGGCGGCCAACTCGTGGCTGCGGAGTATGGCGCCGGAAACCACCGCATCGATGTTACTCCGCAGATCCGCTCATTCATGCATGACGGAATGCTGCAGTTCGATGTCAATGATCGAAACCTCGGCGTGGATCCGGCGCACAATCACGTCAAAGAACTTTTCATTCGCATACGACACTGGGACGGAAACGAAGAGGAATTCGTTTTCCCGAGTATGCCCACGTGAACCTGGAACTCGACCCTGATGCCGGATATGAGTGGCACGATCGCGAGCTGCACATCATGCGCGCCTACTACGGCGGCGAGGGATACTTTGTTAATGTCACGGAACAACTACGCAGCATGAAACGAGACGGGGGCTATTTATCGTCGTCGACAATCGCAGCATGGGCGGCGATCCCGACCCGCGGATCCACAAGGTCTTGCGCGTTCTGTACTGGCACGACGGACAACGCCGGCAGATCGTGGTACCGGAACATGCTGAATTGCGATTGCCCTAGACTGAGCTTCGATTACGCACTTCAGGAAACATGCGGACGCGAGGAATTTATTCTCCCGTCCGCATGTTTTTCAATTCCTGAGAAGATAACCTCGCCGCGTGTCTTTAGTCTTTCACTTTCATTTTGCAATTCCGCCATTGACTCTCGTCCCAGATGGGAGTAAATTCGCCCGTTCTGGGGAATCTGAGGGGATGGCGAAGACAACGCGCCGTGTAGGGGTAGTTCTGTTTCAGCTTGGCGGACCCGATACGCTGGCTGCGATAGAGCCGTTCCTTTATAACCTTTTCTGTGATCCCGATATTATTGATTTCCCTTTCGCCCGCCTCGGACGTAAACCTCTGGCCAAGTTGATCTCAACCACGCGCGCACGGAAAGTTCAGCACCACTATGCGACCATTGGCGGAGGTTCCCCCATCCGCCGCTTCACCGAACGTCAGGCGCGGGCGCTCGAGGCGGACTTGACGAATCAGGGATTGGATGCGCGCTGCTTTGTGGCCATGCGCTATTGGCATCCGTTCACCCGCGAAGCGATTGCAGAACTCCAGGCTTCAAATTGCGACGAAGTGATTCTGCTGCCATTGTATCCACAGTACTCTTCCACCACGACTGGCAGCAGCCTCAACGAGTGGCAGCGCCTGTTCCATGGCAATATTCCCGTACACAACGTGGGGCACTTCTATCAGCATCCGACGTATTTAGAAGCTGCGGTGGAAAAGGTGGATGAGGCGTTGTCGCGCTTCGACTTTCCTGCCCAGGCAGAGATTGTTTTCAGCGCACACAGCATTCCAATGTCAATCGTTGCAAAGGGTGATCCGTACCAGCGGCAGATTGAACATACGGTGCGGCTTCTGATGGAGCGCGGGGGGTGGCCCAACCGTCACCGTCTCTGCTACCAAAGCAAAGTGGGCGCAAGCAAGTGGCTTCAACCTTCCCTGCACCGCACGCTGCGTGATCTAGCGGCGGAAAAGGTGCGAGAAGTGTGCGTCGTCCCAGTGGCATTTGTTTCCGACCACGTGGAAACGTTAGGCGAAATCAACCACGAAGCTCGCGAGGAAGCGCGGCGACTGGGCATTACGCAGTTCGAGATGAGTTCCGGATTGAACGATTCGCCAAAATTTATATCTGCGCTGAGCCAGTTGGTGTTTCAGGCGCTCGATCATTCGGATCATTCCCGCACTCAGATTCATTCGAGCAGGAGGGAAGTTGCGTCGCCCGAATTGCTGGCGGCAGCGGGAGATTAGAGACGAGTTCATAGAGACAGGAGGCACTCATGGCGGTTCCGGGCAGTGAGCAACCGAACCCGAGTCCGAGTTCAGACGCGGCGCAACCTGTGCCGAAGACTGCGGTAGATGCCACGAAATACGTAGGCACGCCGGCAGTGGGAACCTCCAAGGCGGCGGCATCCGCCGGACTTTCCTCGTCGGGACCATCGAACACGGAGGTTGACCGGCGACGCCGGCGATTGGTGTGGGTCGGCGTGACCGCGTTTCTGACCGCATGGTTCCTGGCTTTTTTTCGATTTTTTCTTCCTCGCACTCTTTTCGAGCCTAACTCGGTTTTCAAAATTGGCTATCCCTCAGAGTTCGCACTCGGAGTCGATACCAAGTTTCAGCAGAAATATCGCATCTGGGTCGATCGCACTCCTGACCGAGTATTCGTGATCTACGCGCGCTGCACGCATCTTGGTTGCACCCCGGACTGGAAGCCCAGCGAGAACAAGTTCAAGTGTCCATGTCACGGCAGCGGCTATGACAGCGAAGGAATCAACTTCGAAGGTCCGGCCCCGCGGCCCATGGACCGCGCACACGTGGAACTCGCGCCAGACGGGCAGATCATTGTGGATACTTCCCGGCTCTACCAGTGGCCCAAGGGACAGCCCAGCAAATTCAACGACCCAGGAGCATTCTTAACCGGAGTGTAGCGCCGGCGTCCCGCCGGCTTTTCGGGAAATCAAGAGGCAATAATGGCTGACGAGAATAATCCGAACGGCAAGAACGGCAAAGTGGGCCTGGTAGACCGCGTCAAGGAAGACATCCAGGCGATGAAGCTCGACATCCCCACTAAGGCAAAAGAGCAGATCGAAGGACTGAAAGATCCCACCAAAACTCAGGTCTACACTTCCATCTTCCGCCACAAGCACGACGACACTCCGCGCAACCGGGCGCTGGGCGTGCTCTCCAACGTGTTCCTGCATTTGCATCCAGCGAAGATCAATCGCGACGCGGTGCGCTACAGCTACACGTGGGGTATGGGTGGGATCACGTTTTTTTTGTTCATCATCCTGACTTACACCGGCGTCCTGCTGATGTTCTATTACCATCCCAGCAAGGTCCAGGCATTTCGGGACGTGCTCTACCTCGAGCACGACGTTCCCTTCGGAAAAATTCTGCGCAACATGCACCGCTGGGCCGCTCACTTGATGGTGATCGGAGTGTGGCTGCACATGTTCCGCGTCTTCTTGACCGGCTCGTATAAGAAGCCGCGTGAATTTAACTGGAACATTGGCGTGCTTCTTCTGGTATTTACTCTGCTGCTCTCGTTCACCGGCTATCTGTTGCCCGACGATCAACTTGGATTCTGGGCCGTAACCGTGGGCACCAACATGGCGCGCGCCACACCGCTACTCGGACACGAAGGTCCGTTCGGCTCGATGCTGGGCATGACGCCATACAATGACGTGCGGTTCGGCCTGCTCGGTGGTTCGATCGTGGATGCGAATGCGCTGCTCCGATCGTATATCTGGCATTGCATTGGCATTCCAATTGTCGCTTCGATCTTGATGATCGTGCATTTCTGGCGCGTGCGGAAAGACGGCGGAATCTCCGGACCAGCCCCGGTGATGCTGGAAGCCGAAGCAGACAAACCGCGGAGAGGACCGAAGGCCGCAGGCGAGTAATAGGAATCATGTGGGGACAGCCGCCCTCGGCTGTCCGCCGAGCGCAGCTCGGTTGCTCTTGGCAGTGCCGCGTAAGACGCAGAAGTAGTCGAGCTCCGCTCGACAATGACGGCCGAGGTTGGCCGTCCCCACAAAGTTCTTGGACTAGGTTCTTGGAGACAGTATGGACTGGCGACAACTTTGGGAAATTTGCTCGGCTCCAGATAACGTGCCGATCGTGGGGCTCATCCCGCTGCTTGCGTTTTACATTTACTTGGCATGGAAGCAAGCGCACGCCAATGATGTGCTGATTGAGCAACTGGAAGGCGACGCCGCTCTCGCCAAGACGCATCACCGCAAGACCTGGCCGTTCAAACCGGGCTGGCAAAAAGAAGTACACGTCTGGCCGTTCCTGCTCCGCATCGAATTTCTTGCCGCTATCATCGTAACCATCATTCTGATGGTCTGGTCGATCACCCTGAACGCGCCGCTCGAAGAGCCAGCGAATCCCAACTTGACCATGAACCCTGCCAAAGCTCCGTGGTATTTCCTCGGACTGCAGGAGATGCTCGTCTATTTTGATCCGTGGATCGCTGGTGTCGTAATGCCCACGATGATCATCATCGGTTTGATGGTGATTCCTTACATTGATACCAATCCGCTGGGCAGCGGATATTACACGTGGAAGCAGCGCAGGTTTTCCATTGGGACATTTCTGTTCGGCTTCATCATTCTATGGATCGCGATGATCATCATCGGGACGTTCATACGGGGGCCTGGCTGGCAATGGTTTTGGCCCGGACAAACCTGGGATCACAACCGGTTGATCTATGAAGTGAACCGCGATCTGCCGGATATTTTTGGGATCACGTCGAACCTGGCGAAGGCTCTTTTCGGCGCGATCGTGGTCGGCGGCTATTACCTGCTCGGAGGGTTTCTCGTTTACTCACTGTTCCGGCGATACATGGGAAAAGACTTCAGGCGCATGAGCCTCCTGCAATTCTCGATCACGCAGTTTCTTTTATTGAGCATGGTGGCATTGCCCCTGAAGATGGGGTTGCGGCTGTTGTGGCACATCAAGTATGTGTGGATTACGCCCTGGTTTAACGTTTAGATTTTCATCCTGAGCGCAGCCTGTAATTCGCAGCGCGGATTGCAAGCGGAGTCGAAGGATCTCTATAGCGATGCACATTGCCTGAAATAGGGATTCCTCGTTCCGCTCGGAATGACAAGCGAACGACAAATATTTCGGAGGAAGCGGTGCCTGAAAAACCCAACCCCGAGCAGGACCCGATCACAAGCAAGTCGTACGCCGCGTATTACCTGATTGCGACACTCGTCCTCATGGCAACGTTATTCTGGGCGTTGTGGGATGAGGCTTGGGGCCAGCGCCCGTGGAAGGCTTTCCAGGAGCACTGGAAGGATCGTTACAGCGCGTTTCTTAACACGGCACGATCCAAGTCAGCTACGTCGGAAAAAGATGTCGAACAGGGTCCGGACTACGTTGCACTGAAGCAGGCATACGAGCAAGCGTATCAGGATTCGAAGGCGCAAGGGGATGAAGCCCGCAGAAAGCTCGACGATGCCAGCGCACGCCTGCTCGCGGTGCAGAGTATTTTCACCGACCGCCGCGCTTACGTGAACGCCCTTACTTACGAGCTTGAAACCAGCACCAGCGAATCTGCGAAGGCAAGCAAGCGAAAAGAAATTGAGAAGTACAAGAACGAACAGGCGATGGTCGAATTTCCTGACGGAAGCAAGAAGAAATACACCTTTCCGCAACTCGAGGAAACCTATAACGAGATCCGCGATGAGCGCACGAAATTGAGTCTAGAACTCGGTGACGTGCTGAAGCCCGTGACCGCGGCCAGGGCGAAGATCGATGAATACATCTCCGACCACATGGTCGACTTGACGCCGCAGCAAATCGACGGCTTGAAAAAACGTGCGACCGAATGGGTTCCGGCGATTGTGCAGATCAATGTTGCGGATGCCAATATCGTGGACCGCTGCGAGTCCTGCCATATGAACGCGCGGGAGCCGTTGAAAATTACTTCCGCGGCAATGATGTCGAAAGGTGAGAAGAAGCCGGACGAATATGCTTATGCTTTCGCGAGCCATCCTGAACCAGAGTTGTTGAAGATTCACGATCCCGAAAAATTTGGGTGCTCGCCTTGCCATCAGGGCAATGGCCGCGCCACCACTAGCGTGGAGAAGGCGCACGGGAATTACGAGCACTGGCTATGGCCTCTGTTTCCCAAAGAGAATTCGGAAGCCGGCTGCCAGAACTGTCATGCAGCCGACATGGTGCTGGATAGCGGCGATGTGCAGTGGGAAACCATCAACGGCGGAAAGGATCTTTTCCGTCAGCGTGGTTGCATGGGCTGCCACCGCTACGAGGGATACGATAAGGAACCCGAAGACCTGAATTCGATCGGGCAGCAGATCAAGCAGATTGAAACGCAGAAAAAAGACAATCTGAAGCAGACCGCGTACCTGATGAAGCAGGCGGATGCGGCGCAGTCGAACGACGAAGCCAATCGGCTGAATGGGCAAGCGGTTGACTTGAGAGTGGCAAACAGTAAGCTGGACGGGCGTTTACAACAGCTGGATTTCCAATCGCACAGCCTGATGCAGGACATGAAAAAAGTCGGGCCGAACCTGAAAGATGTTCAGTTGAAGCTGAATAAGAGCTGGATTCCGGTCTGGCTGAAGAAGCCGACCGATTTCAGGCCCACCACCAAGATGCCGAATTTCCGCCTGAACGATCACCAGATTCAGGCGATCTCGGCGTATATCTGGCAATCTGGATTTACCGATCCGCTTCCCAAGCACAAACCCGGAAACGCCGCACACGGAAAAGAATTGTTTGAAACCCGCGGATGCTTAGCCTGTCACTCGATTGGTGAAGGAGACCAGTTGCAAGGAGGCACATTCGCCGCAAATTTGACTCGTGTCGGCGAAAAAGCGAACTACGATTATCTCGTCCGCTGGATTCATAACGCGCGCGAGCGCACCCGTCCCTACTGTCCATACGAAAAGAAAGATATCGGCCCGGAAGATTACGCGAAGAAGGGCCTTCCCTATCAGTTCGATCTGGATCACAGTCAGTGTCCCAACGACGGTCATGAATTGCAGGTACAGAACATGACGGTGATGCCCAGCCTGCGACTCGCTCCTGAGGATGCGGAAGATCTCGCAACCTATCTGATGACGCAGAAAAAGCAGGAGCCATCGTCTTATCCCGATGCCTCGTTTATGGATGATCCAAATCTGAAGGCTGAAGGTAAGAAGTGGGTCCGTCACTTCGGCTGCTCGGGTTGCCATGAAATCGCAGGATTCGAGGACGAAGGGCGCATCGGCACCGAGCTTACTTTCGAGGGCAGCAAGCCGATCGAGCGTCTCGATTTCGCATTGTTCACCGAGACCGCCGAGCGCGGCGGCAAAGATGTAGAGCCGATTAAGGACAAAGAAGATCTCGCGCGTTTGCCTGACGGCCCCGCAACGGAACCCTGGTACGACCACAAAGGATTTTTCGAACACAAACTGGCCGAGCCAAATATCTATGACCAGGGCAAAGTAAGAAGTGAAACTGAAGCACTGCGGATGCCCAACGTGCACCTCACCAAAGACCAGGTGCGCGAACTCACAACTTTCCTGATGGGAAGCGAAGAAACGTCTCTGCCGGCCAGTTATCAATACAAGCCGGGCGACGCGCGCCACGACATTCAAGAGGGCTGGTGGATCGTCAAGAAATATAACTGCATGGGCTGCCACCAATTCATCCCAGGGCAGCGAACCATCCTAATGGGATTGCAGCAGTATCAGGACAATCAGGAGCAATTGCCTCCCAAGCTCTTAACTGAAGGTGCGCGTGTCGATCCGGAATGGTTGCGCAAGTTTTTGTCGAATCCGGCGTTGAGCACAGCGGACACAAACCGCAACGGCGTCCGTCCTTACTTGAAAGTCCGAATGCCGACCTTCTCATTCTCTGATAACGAACTGCGAAAGCTCGTACGCTTCTTCCAGGCGCTATCGCAGCAGCCGTTGCCCTACATTCCAGAACAGGTGCCCGTTCTCACGACCAAGGAGAGCGACATGGCTCGCAGCCTGTTCTCGAGCACCGCGGCTCCGTGCCTGAAGTGTCACGCCACCGGTGACCCTACGCACGACAAGATCGCTACGGCGCCTAACTTCCTTCTGGCCAAAGAGCGTTTGAAACCGGACTGGGTGGAGCGCTGGATCACCGACCCGCAAGCTGTCAGTCCCGGAACCTCCATGCCATCGGGCCTGTTCAAGCAGCAGAATAATCAGTGGGTATTCGCCGGGCCAACGCCGCCATCGTTCGAAGGCTACGCGGGAGATCATCGGAAGCTGCTGACTGACTATATCTTCCAGTTGACGCCGGAAGAACAGCGGAGAGTAGCGTCGTCCATGCCCCGCACGAAGGCGGCGGTGCAACTGAAAGGCAACCGCAGACAGGCAGCCGTTGAGGAGCGTCGGACGGTGAGTGGCGGTTCGCGGTAGAATTGCCGGTTCCGTCAGGACGGTACCGGAAGCAACAAATATCGAGCGTTATTTTCGATTCCCATAAGAAAGGGTGACATCATGAATAAAAAAACAGGTTGGAGGATACTGGTTGGCACGCTGGCTTTGTGCGGCTTGCTGGCGACTGCGGCATGCAACAAGAAGGAGAATACCGAGCAATCGAGCAACAATATGTCCCAGCCAGCGGCTACCGCTCCGGCCGCGACGCCGATTGATCCCGCAACTGTAGCCACAGTAAACGGTACGGTGAAGTTTGATGGCACGGCGCCGAAGGCGTCCAAGATCGACATGAGTCAGGATCCGGCCTGTAAAGGTTCGAACGAAGCCGAAAACGTAGTTGTCGCTAGCGGCGATCTAGCCAACGTATTTGTATATGTGAAAGACGGCCTAGGCACTCGCACCTTCGACGTGCCTAAGGACGCGGTCGTCCTCGATCAGAGCGGCTGCAAATATCATCCGCACGTGCTGGGCGTAATGGCGGGGCAGACGGTTGATATCAAGAATGATGATCAGACCACGCACAACATTCATCCCACGCCGAAAGACAACCGCGAGTGGAACGAATCGCAGCCACCATCGTCACCCGCGATCGAAAAGAACTTTGCCCGCGAGGAAATCATGCTGCCGGTGAAGTGCAACCAGCATCCCTGGATGAAGATGTACATCAATGTGGTGAAGAGTCCGTTCTATGCGGTCACGGACAAGAGCGGGAAATATGAAATCAAGGGCCTGCCGCCGGGGGATTACACGATCGCCTTCGTGCATGAGAAGTTGGGCGAACAGGACCAGAAAGTAACAGTCGCCGCGCAAGAAACGAAGACGGTTGATCAAAGCTTTAAGGCGGGCGGCGAGTAAGCCCGCAGCGGAAGCGTCGAGGTTTGTGGTTGTCATTCCATCTCGTCTGATAAAATTGGATGTCTAAAATAGCGGACCGGGCCGATCGGCGCGGCTCGCTTTAAGGTCCAGGGATCTTCTTATCCCTGCTGATGCAAGGGGTAATGCTCTGAAAGCCATTCCGGCAAAATACAACGGCGCCCATCACGCCTTTGCAGTATTCACCGCGTGTGCGGCGTTCGTAGTAATCACAGCGGGCGCGCTGGTCACCAGCAACGACGCCGGACTTTCAGTTCCGGACTGGCCCACGTCGTTCGGATATCTGGTGAAGGTTCCGCACTTCGTGGGCGGCGTACGCTACGAGTGGAGTCACCGCATGTTGGCGGGCACGCTGGTAACGCTGACCCTCGCCATCGCCTTGTCGACATGGCTGGTGGAGCAGCGCCGCTGGATGCGCTGGCTCGCTGCGGGTGCGTTCTGCACAGTTATTGCGCAGGCGATTCTAGGCGGGCTTACGGTTTTGCTCTTCCAGCCGCCGGCGGTTTCCACGGCTCATGCTACTGTGGCGCAAACCTTTTTCTGCATTGCCGTTGCCATCGCGCTTTTTACCGGACGCAAGTGGATAGAAGAACAGCCGCAGGTCGAGTTCGACTCGCGCCGCCCCAGCCTAATCACACTCTCCCTGCTCGCTATCTTTGTCCTTTACGTGCAGCTCGTGCTGGGCGGAATGTTTCGCCATCATGGCATGAGTTGGTGGCCGCACGTACTAAATGCTGCGATTGTGTCGTTCGTGCTGGCGTGGACCGCGATCCGGGCGATCTCGGCATATTCGCACATTGAAGCGGTACGGCGTCCGGCGATCATCATGATTTCGCTCCTCATCACCCAGCTCTGCCTGGGCTTCACTGCGTTTTTGACGCGCTTGGCCTGGGGCAGAAACACGGTACAGCCGGAGCTGCCCATGGTTGCATCGACCGTTGCGCATGTGGCTGTGGGAGCGCTGCTGCTCGCCACTACGGTTGTTTTGGCCATTCAGGTTTGGCGGCGGGTTCCGGTCGCCTTCGAAGCGCGCGTACCTCAGGCGCGGGCGGATGCTTCGGTGGCGTGAGGATTGATGAGCAGTTGTTGCCGCTTTTGTTCATTTCCACATTTTCTGCAGCGTATCGTCGTAAACTAGTCGTAGGTTCGTCCCAGGACACTCTTGGCATCCAAAGTTTCCGCATTCGCCGATACCGCGTCGGAAGTAGTCTCGCCTTCCGCCGTTGCTGTGATTTCCGTGCAAAACCTGGTGCATCGCTACGAGAACCGCACCGCACTGAACGGGGTTTCGTTCGACGTGGGGCGAGCGGAGTTGTTCGGCCTGCTCGGTCCAAACGGCAGCGGAAAGACGACGCTCTTTCGAATTCTTTCCACGTTGATGATCCCTAGCGCCGGGCGCGCGACCATCATGGGCTGCGACGCGGTGCAGGAACCGGGACGCCTGCGGCGGCAAATTGGCGTAGTCTTTCAGGCGCAGAGCGTCGATCTTAAACTCACCGCGTATGAAAATCTTTGGCATCAAGGACACCTTTATGGCCTTCGCGGATCGGCGCTAAAGCGGCGGATTCAGGAAATCCTTTCGCGCGTTGGCCTGGCTGACCGCGCCCAGGAACTGGTTGAAACTTTTTCCGGCGGAATGCAGCGGCGCATCGAGTTGGCAAAGGGACTGCTTCATCATCCCGGGGTGCTGTTGCTGGATGAGCCGACCACCGGTCTGGATCCTGGGGCGCGCCGCGATCTCTGGCAGTACCTCCAGATGTTGCGCGACGAAGAACATGTTTCCGTTCTGGTGACAACGCACTTGATGGAAGAAGCCGAGCGCTGCGACCGGCTGGCCATCATGAATGAAGGAAACCTGGTGGCCTTAGGAACGCCCGCAGAATTAAAGAGTGAAATCGGCGGCGACGTAGTGTTGTTCGAAGCTGCTCAAGATGCGGGTCTGCTGGCCGAGCACATTCGGAGCCGGTTTCAAGTGGTGACTACTGTTCTGGAAAATCAGGTGCGCATCGAACACGAAGGCGCACATCGCTTCGTCACGGAAGTGGTCGAGGCGTTTCCCGGAGAGATCGAGGCGCTTTCCATAAGTAAGCCGGCCCTCGAGGACGTATTCATTCGGCGCACTGGACACAAATTCTGGACCGAGAAAAACGACGAAGAAAAGGCGCAGTCTGCCTCAAAAGATCAGAGGAGGTAATGTGCTTTCTATGATGCTTGCTCTTTCTCTTGTGCTTGGCATTCTCCCGCTGCTGGGAGTCGCGTGGACGCTGGTCAACGGCATGATCACGACCGTGGATGGCTTGTTCATGAGCCTGATCCTGCTCACACTTTCCGCAGTTTTTATGTTGAACGCGTATTGGGAAATGCGCGACATGGGAATGCTCGGCAAGAAAAAGGCCGTGGCCACAGCGCCGAAACCTCCCGCAGTGAAAGCGAGTTAACTTCGTGGCTACTCAAACCACCGTTTTGTCGAGACCGCTGGCTCCCACTTCCGCGGGCGTCTTATTACCCGCCTTTACTTTGTGGTGGCGGGAGATCGTGCGCTTCTACCGTCAGAAATCACGCGTGGTCGGCGTACTTGCGTCGCCTTTAGTTTTCTGGATCGTAATCGGTTCGGGATTCGGTACTTCCTTCCGCTCCGGCGGAGGCCCGGGCCAGCAACACTACATGGATTACTTCTATCCCGGCGCGCTGATCATGATCGTTCTGTTCACCTCGATCTTCACCATGATG
>OBLW0100000143.1_pt1 | contig 57250 bp, 46 predicted proteins | sample 1520161 | NCBI WGS metagenome assembly OBLW01 (sample SAMEA3539309, study PRJEB22396) | soil metagenome | biome: tundra; feature: field; material: soil | place: USA | collected 2010-05 | depth 0.15 m
TGCCTAAGTGACTGGAGTTCAGACGTGTGCTCTTCCGATCTCTATTCGCCTATGCCAAGAACGATTATCGAGAAGCTTTGGGACTCCCATGTAGTCCACGAACAGCCCGGTTCTCCGGCGTTGCTCTTCATCGACCTGCATCTGGTGCATGAGGTCACTTCGCCGCAAGCCTTCCAGGGACTGCGCGAACGCGGCCTCAAGGTTCGCCGACCGGACCTGACTATTGCCACGGCCGATCACAGCATTCCGACCACCGACCGCTCGCTGCCCATTTTGGACCCCATCGCCGCCAAACAGCTTGCGCAACTGGAGACCAACTGCGCGGAGTTCGGCATCCGCTGCCTGGGCGTCCACAGCGAACGGCAGGGGGTGGTACACGTGATCGGACCGGAACTGGGACTGACCCAGCCCGGCATGACGGTCACGTGCGGCGACAGCCACACGGCCACGCACGGAGCATTCGGCGCACTGGCGTTCGGCATCGGCACGAGCGAGGTGGAACACGTACTGGCGACGCAGTGCCTCTTGCAGCGCAAGTCGAAGACCTTCCAGGTGCGGGTGGAGGGCAGCCTGAGGAAGGGCGTTTCGGCCAAGGACATTATTCTCGCGTTGATCGCCAGAATCGGCATCGGCGGCGGCACCGGATGCGTGTTCGAGTACTGCGGCAGCGCCATGCGCGCGCTGAGCATGGAAGAGCGCATGACGGTTTGCAACATGTCGATCGAAGGCGGGGCGCGCGCCGGTCTGGTGTCACCCGACGATACCACCTTCCAATATCTTTATGGCCGCCCGCACGCTCCGAAGGGCGCTCAATGGGACGCAGCCGTGGCTCGTTGGAAGCAATTGCCCACCGACGAAGGCGCGGTTTACGACCACAGCCTGACCATGGACGCGGATGCGCTTGAACCCATGGTCACCTACGGCACGAATCCGGGCATGGGCGTGGCCATCGGCCAGCCGGTGCCCGACCCGTCGCTGGTCGCCGATCCCATGCAGCGCGACTCCATCGCCAAGGCTCTGAAATACATGGGTCTCGAAGGGGGCAAGCCGCTGGCGGGGCTGCCGATCGACGTGGTGTTCATCGGAAGCTGCACGAATTCACGTATATCCGATCTGCGGGCCGCGGCCTCCGTGCTGAAGGGGCGCAAGGTCAGCGCCAAGGTGCGCGTGCTGGTGGTCCCGGGGTCGCAGGAAGTCAAGCGGCAGGCGATTGCGGAGGGGTTGCCGGAATTGTTCCGCGCGGCCGGCTGCGAGTGGCGCGAGCCGGGGTGCTCGATGTGCATCGCCATGAACGGCGATGAGCTGCGGCCGGGTCAGTACAGCGTCTCCACCAGCAACCGGAACTTCGAAGGACGGCAAGGGGCCGGAGGGCGTACGTTTCTAGCCAGCCCGCTGACGGCGGCGGCCAGCGCCTTGACGGGCGTGGTGACGGACGTGCGGACACTGCTGTAAGAAAGGCAGGGAGGGCAAGCTAAAGTATGCCCCACCTTGGCTGTGAGGACACTGCTATGAAGGCATTCACGAATTTCGAAAGCCGGGTAGTTCCACTGCCCATCAACAACGTCGATACGGACCAAATTATTCCGGCGCGGTTCCTGAAGACCACTTCCAAGGAAGGGCTCGGGGACCAGCTTTTCAACGACTGGCGTTACGATGCGCAGGGGCAACCCAAGCCGGATTTCATTTTGAATCAGCCGCGGGCGCGAGGCGCGCAGATCCTTCTGGCCGGCGATAATTTCGGCTGCGGCAGCTCGCGCGAGCACGCGCCGTGGGCGCTGACGCAGTTCGGATTCCGCGCCGTGATCAGCACGTCCTTCGCCGACATCTTCAAGCAGAACTCGCTGAAGAATTCGCTGCTCCCCATTGTGGTTCCGCCCGATGCGCACGCCGAGTTGTTCGAAGCGGTGGGCAAGGACCCCGCCGCGACGGTGAAGATCGACTTGAAAGCGCAGATACTTACCACGCATGGCGGCCGCTCGGTGTGGTTCCCGGTGGACGAGTTCTCCAGGCACTGTCTTTTGAACGGCGTCGACGAGCTGGGTTACATCCTGGGACAAGAGGCGGCCATCGCGGCCTACGAAGCCCAGCGGGTGGGCTCCATCAACACGCTGGCGTAGCCGGTTTTCTCAGAAGCTGAGCAGCACGTGCCAGATATAGAGGTACGCTAGGCCTTCGACGTCGTTCCAGACGCGCCGCACGAGGGCGGCGTCGCCGCATATGGGAGGCAGCTCCAGCGCCTTGCAGTCGAACGGCAGGCAGACGCCCGGGGGAACCTTTGGCGCGATCACCCACTCCGGCAGGCCTGGCGTAGTGGCCGGCGGCGCGGCGGGCGGCTGGCGCGAGGGCGCCGAGGGTGAACGGTACACGCCGTATTCGCGCGCAGCTTCGGTCATGGCTTTCAGGTTCTCGATGGACGCGTCGTTCTGCATGATGGCGCTGGCGTCCATGATGTAGCCGCCCTCGGCGCCGATGGTCTCAATGAGCTTGCGGCAGTGCGCTTTGACCTCTTCGGGATTCCCGAAAGCCAGCAAGGTGTTGGGGACTCCGCCGCTCAGGCAGAACTTGCCGCCCAGCGCGCGATGGGTAGCGGCCGGATCGCCGCGATCAATGTGGTAAACCATGCTTCCGGCCGGAAGCTTGGCGAACTCTTCGAGGTGCGCGTCCCATTTCCCTTCGGCGTACATGAGCACCTGGTTTCCCTGCGCCCAGAGCGCATCGAAGATCGGTTTGAGAGTCGGCCAGTAGATGGTTTCAAAATGGCGCTTGGATATGAACGGCGTGCAGCCGCGGTGCATCCAGATGGGGATGGGGACCTGCTTCGCCGGGTCGGCGCCGGTAAGGGCGAGATAGCCGAGATGGGGCATGAGGGCTTCGCACGCCCGCAGCACCTTCTCGGGGACCTCCATCAGGTCGAAGGCGAGAGCCATATAGCCGCGGAGCTTGTCGCCCAGAATGTCGAGAGGCGCTTTGAGCATGCCGCAGATGGCCGAAACCGTGCCGCATTCGGAGCGCATGCGCTGCACCTGGGGGCCGAAGGCGTGGAAATAATCGAGCATCGCCATGCCGCCCTTCACGAAGGACAGGTTGTTGCGATAGGATACGGGGCAGCCCTTGGCGCTCACCTCGCCGGTGACGCGCGGCAGCCAGGTCTCGTAAAGAAAGCGCGTGGGGTCTTCGATCAGCTCGTCGTACTCCTCGCGCTTCATGAAGGCCTGAGCTTCGGCGGGCTCGCGGTATTGAAACGCGACGTCCGGCGCGACGTCGATACCGGGGACGCCGTAATAGCGCAGGCCGATGGCCTGGGTGAGGCCGGTCCAGACATAAACCATGTTGGGAACGGCCGCGTCCCAATCGAAATCGCGGCAGCAGCGCAGCACGGCCTCGAACGCGAAGCGGTAATCGTGGGTTACCTGCTGGCAGGTGAAACCGGCATACTTGGCGGTGATCTCGGCGGCCAGCGGACGAAGGGGTACCCGGTCGGGCTGCCCGTTGCGCATGGCCGTCACGTAGCGGTTCAATCTTTCGCCGTAGAGCGCTTCCATATCGGTTGGCATAATGATCACTCGAACGATAAGCAGCCTACAAACGTGTCTTCAAAGCCGGCTTCCGAGGCCAGGGCGACGTGCTCGGCGCGGCGGCGGATACCCTCGATCCAGGGTTCGCGGCGCGAGGGGGACAATAGCGCCATCTTTACGCCGCGGAGCGAAGCGTTGCCGGCCGGGAGGATCAGCGAGGCGGGGGCTTCCAGCATTCCGATCCGGCGCGCGCTTTCGACGTTGAGGTAGTTCCCAAAGGCGCCGGCCAGATGCACCGCGGCGAGACGGCTTGCCGGCGCGCCCCAGCGCTTCAACAGAAGCCGCAGGCCGGCGGCGATGGCCCCTTTGGCTAGCTGCAACTCGCGTATGTCGGCCTGTGTAATGACCACCGGAGGGACCAGGGGAAAGTCGCGGGCGCCGTTCCCGAGCCGCCCGTTGGGGAGGATACTCCCCAGTTCCAATCCCACCGCCGCGGCGTCCACCAGTCCGCTGCCGCAAATGCCGCGCGGCGCGGATTCGCCGATGACGCGGCATTCCACGCGGCCGCCGCGGGCCGCGACGTGCGCAATGGCGCCGGTGGCGGCGCGCATGCCCATGCGAATGCGGCCGGCTTCAAAAGCGGGTCCGGCGGCGGTGGAGGCGCACAGCAGCTTGCGGCCGTCTCCCACCACGATCTCGCCGTTGGTGCCCAAATCGATGAGAGAGGACAGTCTGTTCCCTTCCCCGATGCCGGTGGCGAGAATGCCGGCCAGGATATCGCTGCCGACGAATCCTCCCAGGCACGGGAGAAAGCGGACCTCGGCGGAATCCGGGAGAGCCCACCCGACCTCCCGCGGCGTGAACCGGCGATCCCCGCCAGCGGCGGTTTCGAAGGGCGCGTGGGCGAGGGGAGCGACGTCGATTCCGCAGAACAGGTGGTGCATCACGGTGTTGCCGGCCAGCATCGCCAGGCGCACGGATTCGCGCCGCGGCATGGCGCGGATCAACTCGCCCAGGCCCTCGCGAATGGCCGCGGTGAGCCGCGCGGCGCCGCCGGAAATGGCGTACTGCACGCGGCTCATCACATCGGCGCCATAAGCCGCCTGCGGATTGAGCGCCGTCTTTACGGCCAGGACCTCGCCGGTCCGGAGATCCAACATTTGCGCGGCCAGGGTGGTGGTGCCCAGATCGATGGCGATCCCGCAGCCTTCGGCGGGTTCGAACGCAAAGGTGGAGTCGTCGCCCAGAACCGGGGTCTCCCACTGCGCGACCTCCAGCGTGAGATGCGACTCGACGCGGCTTTGGCAGGCCAGGCGCCACCCGGCGGCAAGCTCTTCGGCTGTCAAGGCTTCCGCCATCTCTGGCGTCACGGCGAGGTCGCCTTCGATCACGCGAACGCGGCAGCCGCGGCAGGCGCCAACGCCTCCGCACGGAAACTCCACGCCGTAGGGGGAGAGCGCCGGCTCCAGAGACGCGCCGGACTCCACCTCCAGGCGGACCGCCAACGGCACGAGATCAACGCGGAAGCGCATCGGTCACCCGGCGCAAGTGGGGCAGCTTGCCAAGCTGCGCGCCGATTGCCAATCGGCGCGCGCGGCGGTTGGCAACCGCCGCGCAGGATGGCATCCTGCCCCACGGGATTCTAGCGCCCCTACGGGGCTAGGGCTCTTCACGGGAGCGGCTCCTTATCGATGACGCGCTCGTCGTAGGTGGGCTTGACGCGCCAGCCGGGCGGCACGACGACGAAGTCGTTCTCGTCCCAACCGCCCGCTACCAGGCTCTCGAACAGACCCAGGCCGCCGGTGATGGATTCGAACTTCCATCCGCGCTGCGCCGCCTCGGCGCGCGCTTGTTCCTCGAAACGGCTATCCGGCTCCAGGCCGGTGGCGATGTAGGTCAACTGCCGGTAATGGCGGTGGTATTCGTGCAACTGCTCGAACAGATAGCGGCCATTTTCCTCGCCATAGCGCGCGATGAGATCGTCGAGCGCAAAACTGGCGCCGGCTCTTTCCATCCCCGCGTACAAGGTTGCCTGCTCCAGGTTTCCGCCGCGCTCCAGCCAGCCGGTCGAACGGTAGTACACGCCGGGATTGTTCTCGAAGTATTTCAGATACCGCGCGCGGCTGCCCATCAACAGGGCGATGCAATCGTGCGCGCGGGGAATCACCAGCGGAATCGCGCGGCTTACCAGCCCGGCGAGGCCGTTGCCGCACAGAGCGTAGCCGAAGAGAATCGCATCGTATCGCGTGGGGTCCACCGCGTCGGCAATCTCTTGCAGGCGTACCCGCATGGGCGCGGCGCCCAGATCGTGGAGGCCTTTGGGCAGAAACTCGATATCCACCTGGTGCGGAGACCGGGCGGCCACCGCGCACAACTCGCGGTGCAGAACCTCGCACGCGATGAGCTTCAGGCGCACAGACCCGCCAAGGCGCGCGCCGCGGCCCGTATGAACTCGGGGCCCGTGCCGCAACAGCCCCCCACGAAAGTCGCGCCCGCCTCGACCAGCGCCGGGACCAGAGACGCGAACCGCTCCGGACTGGTCCGGTACTCCGGGCGGCCGTCCACCATTTCGGGAAGGCCCGCGTTGGGCTTGATCCACAGCGGGAGCGGCGTTGCGGCGCGCAGACGCCGGCAGACCGGCACGTATTCGGCGATGCCCACGCCGCAGTTGGCGCCTATGCCTGAGGCGCCTTCATCGGTCATGCGCTGGGCGGCCTGCTCGGGCGTAACGCCCATCATGGTGCGATCCTTGTTCCTGCCGCTTTCGAAAGCGAAGGAGACGAACACGGGCAAGCCGGTCCGGCGCGCGGCGGCCAGCGCGAGCGAAGCCTCGGCAAGGTCGCTCATGGTTTCGAGCAAGAGCGCATCCGCTCCGCCCGCCGCCAGGGCCTCGGCCTGTTCGGCGTAAGCGGCCAGAACCTCCTCCTCCGCGATTTCCTCCGTAACCAGCATCTTGCCGGTTGGCCCCATGGATGCGAACACCAGAGCGCGGCCGCAGGCGGCCTCTTGCGATATGCGGGCACCCGCCCGGTTGATGGCTTCGGCCTGTCCGGCCAAGCCATACTGGCCGAGCGCCACTCGGTTGGCGCGAAACGTATTGGTAAGAATGACGCGGCTGCCGGCTTCCACGTAGGCGCCAGCCACCTGGCCGACGCGATCCGGATGGAGCAGATTCCAATGGTCGGGGCACTCGCCGCCGGCGAGGCCGAGTTGCTGCAACTGGGTGCCCCAGGCGCCATCGGTCAGCACCGGAGCGGAGGCCGCCAGGCCGCTCAAATTCATGCCGCGGCCTCAGTTCCCGGCCAGAAGATTCCTGGCTAGCGCAACGGCTCCGGCGGCATTCTCGCTGTACCCGTCGGCGCCGATGGACTGGGCGTATTGGCTGGTCACGGGAGCTCCGCCGACCATGATCCTGACTTTGTCCCGCAGGCCGGCTTGATCGAGCGCCTGGATGGTCGTCTTCATGGAAGGCATGGTGACGGTCAGCAGCGCTGAGAGGCAGACGATATTGGCGTTGCGCTCCCGCACGGCTTCGATGAACTTCTCCGGCGACACATCGGCGCCCAGGTCCACCACTTCGAATCCGCCGCCCTCCAGCATGGACGCGACCAAGTTCTTCCCGATGTCGTGCAGGTCTCCTTTCACGGTGCCGATGACGACGCGGCCCGCGGGTTGAACGCCCGAGGCGGCCAGCAGCGGGCGCAGCAGCTCCAGCGCGCCTTTCATGGCGCGCCCGGAGAGCAGCAGCTCGGGCACGAAGTAGTCCTGGCACTCGAAGCGCCGGCCGACTTCGTCCATGGCGGGAATCATGTAGGTGGTAATCAGCTCCAAGGGCGCGACGCCCTCCGCGAGGGTCTCCCGCGTCACCGCAATCGATGTCTTCTGGTCACCGTCCAGGATGGCCTGATACAGCCTCTGTGGGTCAGTCACATTGCTCTCCTTATGAATGAAGTCATACGCCGATCGCTATTTCGCCTTCTCCGCGAGGCTCGCGGCGCTGGAATCTTTTTCGGGATCGAGCCAGCCGGCGCCGGAAGCAGCTTCGGCGAAGCGCTTCGCGCCGAGTTCGAGGATGCTGGCATCTTCGACCTTGCTAAGCGGCGTGTATCGCGGGTGGTGCGATTCCTTGTAAGGATCGTTGCGCGCCGCATTATAGCAGCAGATCATCGACCAGCGCGGGTGATCGGAGCGATTCCGATCGCTACGGTGCAGCAGGTTCGCGTCGAAGAAGATGGCGTCGCCGGGCTCCATCTCAACGTAGACGGTCTCCAGGCGCTTGGCGAGCTCGTTGACGCGTTCGAGATCGGCGCCGGCCTGCTCGCCCGTAAGAATGTGTTCCACCCGGCCGGCGAGATGCGAGCCTTTCAACACCTGCAAGCAGCCATTCTCCCTGGTGGCCCGGTCCACGGCGATGTAAACGCTGGTGAGCAGGGGGAAAAGCACGCCGTTCTGGTACCAGTAGCCGTAGTCCTGGTGCCAGGCCCAGGCCCCGCCGACCTGGGGTTCCTTCATGATCATCTTCGAGTGGTAGTGGTAAACCTCGCCACCCAGCAGCGCCTCCGCGGAATCGACCAGCGAACGGCAGCGGGCAACCAGCCCGTAGATCCCTTCGCCCGGATGGTTCCACAAAGAGAGGCGGACCACTCCGCCTTCTCCGTCGGCTCTACCGAAGGCATGGTCCTCCATCGCCTTGTCGGCCCTGGCGGAGCGGCCGAGCAGGTCGATCTCCTCCTTGGCGAACATGCCGGGTACCAGGACGAAGCCATCCCGGCGATACTGTTCGACCTGGTCTGCGTCGATTGGTCCTCTTGGCATATGCTCTCAGTCTCCCGCAGAACGTGGACGGATGGCAGAGCGATCATTCGCCGCGAAACGGTTCTTTCGCCCTTACGTCCAGGACCAACCCTTGCGGAAGGTGGGCTTCAGCAACTCGTTGGCCGCCTTGTTGTTGGTGATGGTCATCTTCGCCGAATCCCACTCCAGCTTGCCTTCCACGCGCAGCGAGAGGCACGCCATGTCGATCCACTCGGTGAAGGGCGCGGACTGCTCGAAGTTGGAGGCGGCCGGCTCGCCGCCCTTGCAAGCGCGGACGAAGTCGGTGTAGGTTTCCGGATGGCGCGGCAGGAGCTGCGGCGGCATCTGGTACTCCGCCATCTTGGTAGCCGGAAGGAGACGCGGATTGTCGCCGAGTTCGCCGGTGGTCATGCAGCCCTTCTCGCCGAGGTACAGGACCCCGCTATTGCTGCGGGTGGTGAAAGACCTGGTCCGCTCGTTGAGCGCCTGGGTATAGGGGTCGACCGGCGGCCTGGCGCTTACCGTTCCCCGGCCAGCGGCTCCCGCCGCGCCCGGAGCGCCGGCTCTGCCGCCGGGCGCGCCGGCCCTGCCAGCAGCGGCTGGAGGACGAATTGGCATGGCGGTACGCTCGGCCTGAGGGACTTCCGGCGGCCAAAACTCATCCGGCAATCCGTTCGGTAAGCCATCGTGCCAGAAGAGCGTCAACTCCGGGAATGTCTTATAGACAGGGAAGACGAACTTGATGATGGACTTCATCGGGAAGCTGTACGGGCTCTTGGTGGTCTGCATGACGCATTCGACGCTGGTGGGAGCGCGTTCGCTGAGCATGAGCGCCATGTTGGGCGCGCCCAGCACGTGGCAGGCCATGTCGCCCAGCGCACCGCAGCCGAAATCGTACCAGCCGCGCCACTGGAGGGGTACATAGGCCGTGCTGAAGGGGCGCATCTTGGCGATGCCAATCCACGTGTCCCAGTCCAATTCCTTGGGGACGGGCTCTTCCTTGGGCATTTCCGCGTAGCCCTGCCCCCAAATGGGCCGGTTGGTCCAGGCGTGGGCCGTCTTCACGTCGCCAATCGCGCCCGACCAGATCATCTCACAGGCCTGGCGGGGGCCTTCCTGGCAGTAGCCCTGATTGCCCATCTGCGAGGCGACCTTGTATTTGGCCGCGGCTTCCCGCAACTGGCGCGCTTCCCAGACCATACGCGTCAGGGGCTTTTGGACGTAGACGTGCTTTCCGCGCTCCATGCACCACATGGCCATCGTGCCGTGCATGAAATCGGGAACCGCGATGAGAACGGCGTCGATGTTCTTTTCTTCCTTGTCGAGCATCTTCCGGAAATCGGTGTACTTGGGGGCCTTCGCGTAGGTCACGAACATGGCCGCGGCGCGCGCCGCATCGGGATCGCACAAGGCAACGATGTTCTGCCCCGTGCGCGCGAACGACTCGATGCCGACGGCGGCCTGGCCGCCTGCCCCGAACGAACCGATGTTCAGTTTTTCATTGGGGGACTTGTAGCCCACGCTTGGCAGCGAGGGCGTACTTCCGAATCCGCCGGCCGGGACAGCGCCGGCCATCAAGGTCCCGTAAAAGAAGTGCCTTCTGGTTAGTTCCATGTTGACGCCACCATGGCAAAGTATTGTATTCCCTCTCATCTCGGGATTCAACGATTAAGCGTATCAAGCGCGAGATAACGGTCCCGGTGCGGCTCCGGTTCGGCGCGGGAATCCACATCCAGGCGCATGCGCTCGAAGTTCGTACCGCTCGCGTACGCCGGCCAGTTCGGCAACCCCGGACCATTCGGATTCCCGGTCTTGATGAAGTTCACAAAGTACGCCCGCATGACTTCGGAGACCTTGTGGTCCACGGCTTCCCAAGCGTATCTGGGGTCAAGCGGGAGATTGCCCATGGCGTACTGTATCTCAGCCGAATGCGCCGCGCCGCGGGGCGCCTGCGGAGGGCCACCCCTGCCCGCCGCGGCCGTAGCAGCGGGCGCCGGAGCCGGATTGGCGGCCTCGATGAGCCTCGGCCGCGGATGCGCGTAGAAGTAGCGGTACACCGGCTTGCCGCCGGTCTTCATCTGCAGTTCGGTCCACTTCCACGTGCCGTAGGCAATGAATCGGGCGCTCGCAAGTTCCGTGGCGGCATCCAAAACTTCCTCGGATGTGGAAGGCGCGTAGGCCTTGAGGACCTCGCCGGCGCGGTCGCCGTACAGCCTGCGGACGGCATTCGCGAAATTCTCGGGCGTCGGCTCGGCGGTCCCCAGGACGCTACGCGCCGACTGCTCCTCGGAATTCGATCCAGCCAGCAACGGAACCTTGGATTGCTCGCCCGCCTCGAAAATGTCAGGCAAAGATTTGGGCAGGAAGTAGCCGTCCAGAGCCGTGTTGAAGCGCGTTCCGGGGCTCTTCGCCACGGCCGCTTGAATCTGTTCCGCGGTCATGGCGCGGAGCGCCGCCAGGGAGGTTGCGCCGGCCGCGGTTCCGAACCGGACCCCGTTCTGCTCGGTTTCGGCGAGGGGGCGCGGAGGCAGGGTCGATATCATTGCGCCGCTCTCACCAATGGCGCCGGCGATCAGGTTCCTGGACAAGGGAGAAGCCATCAGCGCGCTGACCGAAATCGATCCGGCCGACTCACCGGCGACCGTCACCCTTGCCGGATCGCCGCCGAAAGCCGCGATGTTCCGCCGTACCCATTCGAGAGCGGCAACCTGATCGAGCAAGCCATAGTTGCCGGACGCGTGGTGGGGAGACTCCGCCGTCAATTCGGGATGGGAGAAAAACCCAAAGATGTTGAGCCGGTAGTTCACCGTGACCGCCACGATGCCTTTTCGGGCCATGCTCTCGCCGTCGTAGCGCGGCTCCGAGCCATCGCCATTCTGAAACCCGCCGCCGAAGACATACACCAGGACGGGCAGGCGCTCCTTACCCGATTTAGCCGGCGTCCACACGTTCAGATAGAGGCAATCCTCGTTCATCCCGGAGCCGCGGAACCAGTAGTCGGCCCCCGGCGTTGTGACCTGCATGCAGCGCGGGCCGAACTGCCTGGCGCTGCGCGGGCCCGTCCAGTTCTTGACAGGCTGCGGTTCTCTCCAGCGCAGGTCGCCGACAGGCGGCTGTGCAAACGGAATTCCCTTAAAACTGCGAATCGCGGAATTCGGTTGGTTAGCCGCCTCCAGGATGCCATTGGCGATCTTGACGCGATCGGCGGCGAAGGCCTCGGGCAAGGCTGCGGTGAGACAGACTGCAGTGACGGCGAAGGAGCGATATAACGAGTTCATATGTTCCTTATAGCAGCACATTTTAGGCAGCCGCGGCTATCGCATGCCGATTTGCAGTACACTGAATGGCGACGTTGCGGAGGCGAATATCCTAAGCCGGCGTCCGCAAGAAAAAGGATCATCATGCTTTATACAAGACGGGATGTAGGAAAGGTGGCGCTTGCCACTCTGCCGACGATCAGGGCGTTTGGCGCGGCAAAGTTCAACTCGAAGTTCGGCGGCGTGCAGATCGGCGCCATCAGTTACAGCTTTAACCCTATTAGCAGGCCCGACCCGGCGATCGTCATCCAATCCATGATCGATCTGGAGCTCAGTGAGATCGAGCTCACGCTCGATCACTGCGAAGCTCTGGCTGGCCTGCCGGTTGTTTCCGCACGCTTCGGCGGCGGTGGCGGCGCGGCGGCCGGAGCCGCGCGCGGCGGACGCGCGCCGATGACCCCCGAACAGCAGGCCGCACGGGCTGAGGCACAGGCGAAGATAACCGCCTGGCGCGCAGCGGCCACCCCGGCCACCTGGGCGCCGGTCCGCAAGAAGTTCAACGATGCCGGCATCGAGGTGGCCGTCGTTTCCGGCGAGATGAACGACAGGATGACGGACCAGGATATCGAATACCAGATTTCAATCGCCGAGGGCATGCGCGTCAAGGCCCTCAATACCAGCACCACTCTCACCATGGCCAAGCGGATCGCTCCCATCGCCGACAAGCATAAGATGAGGATCGGCTATCACGGCCACGACCAGACCAACGACCCGAATCAGACGGCGACGCTCGAGAGCTATGACACGCTGATGGCCTATGGGAAGTACAACGGCGTCAATCTCGACGTGGGCCACTTCACGGCGGCCAACTACGACGCCGTGGCGTTTATCGAGAAGCACCACGACAAAATCACCAGCTTGCACCTGAAGGACCGCAAGAAGAATCACGGTCCAACCGTGCCGTGGGGGACGGGCGACACGCCGCTCAAGGAAATCCTGCTGCTGATCAAGAAGAATAAGTACCCCATCCCGGGCAACATCGAATGGGAAGGAGTGCCCACTCCGGAAGGTTCAACCCTGGTCGGCGAGATGAAGAAGTGCGTGGCGCTCTGCAAGCAGTGGCTGGCGTAGCGACGTAGGGCTCTTACCGCTTTTCGTTGAATTCGCGCACGGCATCGAGCATCGCCACGATGTTTTCCACGGGGGTCCGGGCCAGGACATTGTGGACGGTGTTGAAGACGAAACCCCCGCCCGGGGAGAATACCTCGCAGCGCTCCAGGACCTGCTCGCGGACTGCGGCCGGCGTTCCGAACGGCAACGTTGCCTGCGTATCCACGCCTCCGCCCCAGAACGCGATATCGGCGCCAAATGCCGATTTGAGATGTTCCGCGCCCATGCCCGCGGCCGAACACTGGACGGGGTTGAGGATGTCAAAACCGGCCTCGATAAACGACGGGATGAATCGCTCCACCGAACCGCACGAGTGTTTGAATGTCTTCCAGGCGGTGTGCCCGTGGACCCAATCGTTGACCCTTTTGTAGTAGGGGAAGTACAGCTCGCGGAGGGTGTTGACGGAACAGAAGGCCGAATTCTGGGTGCCGAAATCGGTCCCGCAGATGAACACGACGTCCACGCGGTCCCCGGCCACGCCGTGTATCCTTTCCAGGTTCGCCAGCGCGAACTCGCACTGCTTTTCAAAAATCGCGTGAATATAGCCGCGCCGGCTGCTGGTGGCCATGTACCACTCGGCCACGTCGCGGATGCCCTTGGGATGCTTGAGGAACGGCGCCGGCACCAGGGCAATGTCGCCAAAGGCCGTTCCGCCGAAGGTGGCGACCACCGCCCGCCCGGTGGCCGCGGCGCGGCGGGTTTCGCGGTCGAAATAGGCTAAGTCTTCGTCGCAGACCGGGACGAACTCCTCCAGGTTGTCTTGGGGATTGAGCCGATCCTCGACGATGGGTTCCTGCCGCACTATGGAGTCGAAGAAATAGCCGCCTTTGGGCATTCGTCCGCTGGGCGGCGCACTGCGATCGCCTTCGGGGTGAATCAGCGTGTCGCCGTTCGAATCCCGCGTCACCTCAAAACCGCCGCCGACGAGGATCTCGAGGCCATCGTCCATGCGCCAGGGTTTCCAGTTCTCGTTGGCGTAGCCGAACATGGTCTTGGGCGCAGGAACGCTTTCGACGTCGATGCCCATGATCTCTTTGAGGTCGTCGTCGATCCAGCCGAGCATCTGATACGGCTCGTAGGCCTTGATCGGGCGCTTTTCGAGGCCGTAGTAGTCGCGGAGCGCGGCCACACAACTTACGTGCATGCCCGTGACGGAGGTTCCACCGAAATCCATCGGAACCCTGTCCGGCAGCCGGTGTTGAAGACTTGTAAGAACCCGCTCTTTGCCGTTCATCGTAGCGCTCTCCGTGAGAAGCTAACGGACCGGAGTGATCTTTACGAGCATCGCTCCGTGACGTCCCACCTTGGCCGTGAATACGTTGTCGAAGCGGCCGACATCCTGCTGCCGCCACAAATCGCGCACAACCTGGCGACCCTGGATGGACAGGTCGCTCCAGCGCGCCGCAATGTCGGCGTCCTGCTCGCCGCGATTGAAGAGGCCCACCGCCTTCGATCCGTCCGCGAGGTCCTTGGCCCAAACTACCAGATCGCCCGTCATGGTCACGGGCGCGCCCTGTTTGCCCAAGGTGTCCTGGTCGATGTCATTCACCTCGTCGTTGGTCAGGACGTTGAGCGTAAAATCGTCCAGCTTGGTCATGTCCCCGCCGAAGACCAGCGGGGCCGACATCAAGCTCCAAAGACTCATCCACGTGTATTGCTCGTTATGTGTGAGCGGGGTCGGCGCGAATGGTTGGCCCCGCCTGCCAATGAGGTACCCGATATTGATGTTGTCCGGGTCGTTCCAACCGCCCGGTCCCGCCCACTTTTCCATTCCGGCCTGGCCGAAACCGAACTTCGTTACATTGGCCCAGGCGCCGCCGACATCGTCTGCGGTGCGCCAGAAATTGCCGCCCACGTCGCGTCCCCACTCCCACACGTTGCCCAACCCGTACTGGCAGAGATTGAAGACGAAATCGCGGTCCAGCTTGCGCAAGATCCCGCCCATGAGCGCGTAGGGCTTCTTGTTCTCCTCGGGGCTCTTGGTGTCCTTCATCAGAGTCCGGTAGGAACACAAATCGTACTTGAGGAAATCGAAGCCCCACGCGGCGAACAGGCGCGCGTCCTGTTCCTCATGTCCGTAACTGGCTTCGTACCCGCCGCAGGTGCGAGGTCCCGGCCCAATGTAGATCCCGATCTTGAGTCCCTTGGCGTGCACATAGCCGGCGAGCGCTTTCATGTCGGGGAAATTCTTATTGGGGCGCAGATTCCCCTGCTCGTCGCGCGGCGGCCCGCCCACAACCGGGTCCGTCGAACCAAGCTTGATGTTCCAGCCGTCGTCGATGTTGACGTAGGCGTAGCCGTGTTGGCTCATGCCGCTCGAAACCATCGCGTCCGTCTCAGCGCGGACCATCGCGTCGGTGATTTCGGTAAGAGCGCTGTACCAGGAGCTCCAACCCATCGGAGGGGTCAAGGCAAGTTGGTCGCCCACCACGATCCGGAACTTGCGCTCGGCGGACCCCAAGGCGTTCTTCGCACGGAGCGTGACGTTATAGTCTCCCTTTTGGTCCACCGCGCCGGCGATCTGCCCGGTGCGCGCATCGAGCTTCAGTCCGCGCGGGAGCCCTTGGGCGGAGAACGTCATGGGACGGGCGCCGGTGGCCGGAATGGCGTAAAGAAACGGATGGCCCGGGCGGGCCCCGTATACCTTGGCGCCGTTGATCTTCGGTTTTGGGGAAGGCGCGGGAGTCAGCACCCCCGGTTCATCGGCGGGCAATGCCACCGCCAACAAGAATAATGAGAAGACCGCTCGCGGAATCATTTTTGGCCTCACTAAGCCATGAACGTGTAACGGTAACACGATATTAGCTACGCTGGAGATTCGACGAAAGGAAACGATCGGCATCCCATGAAGTCCCCCCACGAACAGTTCGACGCCCGCTACATTTGGCTACTGGCAACCGTGGCGGCGCTGGGCGGATTGCTATTCGGTTACGACTGGGTAGTGATTGGCGGCGCCAAGCCGTTCTATGAGAAGTTCTTTCAGCTCACTTCGGAGCGGCAGATTGGCTGGGCCAACAGTTGCGCGCTGCTGGGCTGCCTGCTGGGCTCGTTATTCTCGGGAGCGGCCACGGACCGCTTCGGCCGCAAGATCCTGCTGATTGTCTCGGCCGCGCTGTTTGCAATTTCCTCCGTGCTTACGGGGTGGGCCGCCACTTTCACGGCGTTTGTGGTCTGGCGGATCATGGGCGGCGTGGCCATCGGGATCGCGTCCAATGTCTCGCCGGTCTACATTGCGGAGGTCAGCCCCGCGCGATTGCGTGGACGCCTGGTGTCGCTGAACCAGGTGACCATCGTGATAGGAATCCTGGCCGCGCAGATCGTGAACTGGCTGATCGCCGATAAGGTCCCGGCAGGCGCAACCGCCGAGGCGATCCGCCAATCCTGGAATGGGCAATTCGGCTGGCGTTGGATGTTCACCGCGGTAACCGTTCCGTCGCTGATCTTCTTCCTGGGCGCGCTTTTTGTGCCGGAGAGCCCTCGCTGGCTGGCCATCAGGGGGCGGACAGACCGCGCCCGCCGCACTCTGGCGCGGATTGGCGGGGAAGCATACGCGGAGAGGGCGCTGGCGGACGTGCTGGACACCGCGGAGCCGCACGCGCGGGAGGGCCGGTGGGCCGAGTTGCTGGCGCCGGGAATGATGAAGGTGCTGGGCATCGGCGTCGTTCTGGCGGTGCTGCAACAGTGGTGCGGAATCAACGTGATCTTCAACTACGCCGAGGAGATCTACCGGAACGCCGGGTATGGCGTGAGCGATATCCTTTTCAATATCGTCATCACGGGTTCCATCAACCTGGTGTTCACGTTTGTGGCCCTGGCGTTTGTGGACCGGCTGGGCCGGCGGTCGCTGATGCTGGCGGGCTGCGCCGGCGTGGCGTTCTTCCACTTCCTTATGGGGCTGTCCTACCACTTCGGGGTGAAGGGCCTGCCGGTTCTGGTGTGCACGCTGGCCTCGATCGGCTGCTACGCCATGTCCCTGGCGCCGGTGACCTGGGTGCTCATCTCGGAGATCTTTCCGAACCGCATTCGCGGCGCCGCGGTATCGATATCCGTGTCGGCGCTGTGGATCGCCTGCTTTGTGCTGACGTTTACATTTCCGGCGCTGAACGCGGCGCTCGGTCCCGCGGGCACTTTCTGGCTATATTCGGGCATTTGCGTGGCCGGGTTCCTGTTCATTTTCCGGCAGGTGGCGGAGACCAAAGGCAAGACGCTCGAACAGATTGAGCGCGAGTACACGGGGGAAAAAGCGGTTCGCGCGTAAGACCGCCTTAGAGAAACAGCCCGGGGCTGACGCGAAAGAGTTGGCCAAGTTTCCGCGCTTGCGGCGCGCTGATGCTTCGCTTTCCGCGCAGAGCCTCATGCACATGGCTGCGCTGTCCGAAAACGGTTCGGAGGTCCGCCGCAGTTTTCCCGGAGTGCTCCAAGAGGAACTGGAGCCTTTCAGCGGGGGTGCTATTGTCAGGCGGGAGAGCGTGCCGCCGGTCGTAGTCCTCGACCAACACCGCCAACAGGCGGAGAAGTTTCGTTTCTTCCGCGGAGCGGTCCCGGCCTTTGCCGACGAGGTCGCCGAATCGCCGGGCAATCTGGCGGTACTGCGCTTCCGTTTCGATCACCTGGGGCACGGTCTCGATCAGCAGTTCTTTGTAGGTTGCGGTGGGCATGGTCACAAGTCCTCCCGGTCGTAGTCCCGATGGGTCAGAACGGTCTGCATCACGAGCAACTGCTCTTCGAAATCGACGCGCGCAATCAGTCGATATTTGTTTCCGCCGATGTTGAAGATCAGCGTGCCGGTGGCCGGAGCGTAATCCGCAGCCGGAAATGTCTCCTTCACCGCCGGAAAATGCGGCCAACGGGCGTTGCGGGCGATGGTCACAAACCGTTGCAAAGGCTTGCGGGCGGCGGCGTGCTTTCTCGCGAATCCCGCGATGACAGCCTCGCCGAAAACCTTCACGCTCCAATGTTCCCATTTTTGGGAACGCTTGTCAAGGGGCTGGCATGGGGAGCGTGCGGGGCAAGTCGCCCCCACTCGAACTCACCGGATCGCGACGGAAACGCCGGCAGGAAGGATCCCCCGCCCGCGAGCAAACGCCCTACGGCCGCCTCCGCCACGGCGTGATCGGGACTCTGTGTATCCGCCAGGCGCAGGAGCACGTTGGTATCGAGGAGCCAGCTCATCTAATCGTAGAGGTTCTCCCGGCGCAACGCCTCAGCCGGGATGGCGGGCCCCCTACGTTTCGGCAATCGGGCCACCCATTCATGGAAGGCGCCAGCCCGGTCGCCGGGCGACAGAGCCTCCCAGCGCGGGTGAGCTTCGGGAACCAGGCGCAGAATCCGCCCTTCCTGTTCCAGCCGAAACCGGGCATGCGGACCGGCGCCTAGGATTCCGGCAGGAATCTCAAGTTCACCCCGCGCGTTAGTCTCAAGGATCGTCGGTTCACTCATGATCGCCACCTTCAGGCTAGCATGAGGAGCATGCGGGGCAAGACGCCGCCCTCTTGACCTACTTCGCGACGGCTGCCACGGCGGCCTGTTCCTTCAAGGCCTCGGCCTTGTCGGCGGCCTCCCAGGAGAAGGTGTCTTCGGTGCGGCCGAAGTGTCCGAAGGCGGCGGTCTTGCGGTAGATGGGACGCCGCAGGCGCAGCGCGTCGATAATGCCGCGCGGGGTGAGTTGGAAATTCTCGCGCACCAGCTCGGTGAAGCGCTCGTCGGCGATCAGGCCCGTGCCGAACGTGTCCACCATCACCGAGACCGGGTCGGCCACGCCGATGGCGTAGGCAAGCTGGACTTCACAGCGGCTGGCCAGCTTCGACGCGACGATGTTCTTGGCAATGTAGCGCGCCATGTAGCAGGCCGAACGGTCCACCTTGGTCGGGTCCTTGCCGGAGAACGCGCCGCCGCCGTGACGGCCCATGCCGCCGTAGGTGTCCACGATGATCTTGCGGCCCGTGAGGCCGGTATCGCCGTGCGGCCCGCCGACCACGAACCGCCCGGTGGGGTTGATGTGATACTTGGTTTGGGAATCCACCATGCCGGAGGGAACTACGGGGTCGATGATGTGCTTCTTGACTTCCCGGCGCAGCTCGTCGATGCCGATTTCGGCGCTGTGCTGCGTGGAAATGACCACCGCGTCGATGCGCTTGGGGACGCCGCCGACGTACTCCACGCTGACCTGGCTCTTGCCATCCGGCCGAAGGAAATCGAGAATGCCTTCGCGGCGCGCGATGGAGAGCCGCTGCACCAGTTTGTGGGCCATCATGATGGGCAGCGGCATCAGTTCGGGCGTCTCGTCGCAGGCGAAGCCGAACATCATGCCCTGGTCGCCGGCCCCGCCGGTATCCACGCCCATCGAAATGTCCGGCGACTGCGACTGGATCAGGTTATGCACGCCGCAGGTGTGGGCATCGAACCCGTAGGTGGCGTCGTTGTAACCCACGTAGTCAATGGTGCTGCGCGCGATGCGCGGCACGTCCACGTAGGTGGTGGTGGTGATTTCGCCGGCCACGATGCAGGTGCCGGTGGTCACCAGGACTTCGCACGCCACCCGCCCCATGGGGTCGTCCGCCAATACGGCGTCCAGCACGGCGTCTGAAATCTGATCCGCGATCTTGTCGGGATGCCCTTCCGTAACGGATTCGGAAGTAAAAAGTCGTCGTCGAGAATCTGCCAAGGTGTTCCTCCCTAGGGGATGATGTTTCTCCAATTTATCACGCAGGCGGGTCGGGCATGCCCGGCCCTACTTAATACCGGTAGTGGTCAGGCTTATACGGGCCTTCCACCGGCACGCCGAGGTACGCGGCTTGCTTCGGGGAAAGCGCGGTCAGCTTCACGCCGATCTTCTCCAGGTGCAGCCGCGCAACCTCTTCGTCGAGCTTCTTCGAAAGCGTGTAAACGCCGGGCTTGTAGGCGTCGCGGTTCCGCCAGAGGTCGAGCTGCGCCAGGGTCTGGTTGGAAAAGCTGTTGCTCATGACGAAGCTGGGGTGGCCCGTCGCGCAGCCCAGGTTCACCAGCCGTCCTTCGGCGAGAAGGAAGATGGTGTGGCCGGCCGCGAACGTGTACGTGTCCACCTGGGGTTTGATGTTGGTCTTTTTGGCGCCGGAGGCGTTCAGGCGGTCCACCTGAATTTCGTTGTCGAAGTGACCGATATTGCAGACGATCGCCTGGTCCTTCATCTTCTCCATGTGCTCCAGCGTAACGATGTCGCAATTGCCGGTGCAGGTAACGTAGATGTCGCCGCGGCCCAACGTGTCTTCAATAGTGGTCACTTCGAAGCCTTCCATGGCCGCCTGGAGGGCGTTGATGGGATCGATTTCGGTGACCACCACGCGCGCGCCCATGCCGCGCAACGAATGCGCGCAGCCCTTGCCGACGTCGCCGTAACCGCACACCACCGCCACCTTGCCGGCCACCATCACATCCGTGGCGCGCTTGATGCCGTCGGCCAGCGATTCCCGGCAACCGTAGAGATTGTCGAATTTCGACTTCGTGACCGAATCGTTGACGTTGATCGCCGGGACCAGCAGCGTGCCGGCTTCCTGCATTTTGTAGAGCCGGTGCACACCCGTGGTGGTTTCCTCGGAGACGCCGCGCCAGTCCTTCACGATCTCACGCCAGCGGTTCGGGCTTTCCGCGTGGATCCGCTTCAATAGGTCTTTGATGACGTCCTCTTCGTGGCTGGCCGAGGGAGAAGTCACCCAGCCGTCGCCGTTTTCCAGTTCGTAGCCCTTGTGGATGAGGAGCGTGGCGTCGCCGCCATCGTCCACAATCAACTGCGGACCTTGTCCATCTGCGTGGCAGATGGCCTGGTAGGTGCACCACCAGTAGTCTTCGAGCGACTCGCCCTTCCACGCGAAGACCGGAACTCCGGAGGCGGCAATGGCCGCGGCGGCGTGGTCTTGCGTCGAGAAAATGTTGCAGCTCGCCCAGCGAACCGACGCCCCCAACTCCGCCAGCGTCTCAATCAGCACCGCAGTCTGAATGGTCATGTGCAGCGAGCCGGTGATGCGCACGCCGGCCAGCGGCTTCTCGGCCGCGTATTTGCGGCGGATGGCCATCAGGCCGGGCATCTCGTATTCGGCGATGGCGATTTCCTTGCGGCCCCAATCGGCTAGCGTTAGATCAGCCACCTTGAAATCGGTCCGGATCAGCGTTTCCACGCCCATATAATGTTTCCTCGCATCAAGAAATCTTGATACATTGATATTAGAAGATTTCAACGATGGCGTCAACCCTGAAATCGCTGCGGCTGGCTGCGGATCCGAACCGCCTGCGGCTCCTGCTGCTGCTGGAGCGGGAGGAGTTGTCGGTGGCCGAGTTGCAGGAGATCGTCGGCAAGGGGCAGAGCCAGGTTTCGACCAGCCTGGCGCTGCTGAAGTCGGCCGGGCTGGTGGACGACCGGCGCACCGGCAAGAACGCCTTCTATCGCCTGAAAGCGCCCGCCCGGCTGATGGAGTTGCTGCGGGAAGCGGCGCGCGAAGTCCCCGAGACCGAACAGGATAGCCAGGCTCTCCGCCTGGTCTTGCGCAAGCGGCGGGACAGCATGCGGCGCTACTTCGACGAGCTTGCCGGCAAGTTCGGACGCCAATACGTGCCAGGCCGGTCGTGGAAGGGAATCGCCGAGGCGCTCCTCAAACTCATGCCGCCCATGGTGATTGCGGACCTGGGCGCGGGCGAAGGGACCATTTCCCAACTCATGGCGCAGCGCGCCAAGCGGGTGATCGCAATCGACAATTCGGAAAAGATGGTCGAGTTCGGCTCGGAACTCGCGCGCAAGCACAACATCGGCAACCTGGAGTACCGGCTCGGCGACCTGGAGGACGTGCCCATACGCGGCGGCACGGTGGACCTGGCCTTCCTCAGCCAGGCGCTGCACCACGCCAGCCACCCGGAGCGGGCCATCGCCGAGGCGCGGCGGATTCTCAAGCCGGGCGGACGCATCGCCGTTCTGGATTTGAATCGCCACCACTTCGAGGAGGCCCGCGAAATGTACGCCGACCTGTGGCTGGGCTTCACCGAGCTGGAAATGGAGCGCTACCTGAAAGACGCCGGCTTCAAGAACGTGGAGACCGCCCTGGTGCACCGCGAGACCGAAGCGCCGTATTTTGAAACCATGCTGGCGGTGGGGGAGAAGTAGGAGCACCGCGACCGACAGAAGTGGCTCCATCCCGTGGGGCAGGATGGGCATCCTGCGCGCGGCCCAGAGGGCGCCCGGCCAACCGCGGCGCGCGCCGATTGGCAATCGGCGCGCAGCTTGGCAAGCTGCCCCACAAAGGAACATGACCATGAGGCCGCGGTATTAGGCGGCGGCTCCTCTATTCCGCCGGCTTGTTCAAATCGTCCGCAAGAATAATAGCCTCGGCCAGATCTCTCATGGGACGCCGCATCCGCCGACTCTGATTGCGCAGGTGCAGATAGGCTTCTTCTTCGGTAATGGCGCGCTGCCGCTGCAGAATGCCCTTCGCGCGCTCCACTAGTTTGCGGGTTTCGAGCACGCGCTTCATCTCCACGGTCTCTTCGATCAGCCGCTCCTTTTCCTGTTCGAGAAGCGATCTCGAAATGGCCACTCCCAATTGCTCGCCGATAAACACCAGCGTAGCCACTTCGTCGTGGCTGTGATCGTGCGGTTCGCGATGATGCACGTTGACCACGCCGATGGCTTCGCCCTTGCTGACGAGCGGCGCCGAGAGAAACGCCTGGTAGGTGTCCTCCACCAGTTCCTGAAATCGCCTGAATCGGGGGTCGCCGGCCGCATCCGAGCTCAACGCCACCACGGATTGGTGCGCCGCCACCCACCCGGTTACCCCTTCCCCGATGGGGATGCGCAACGATCCCAGGGCCGCGGCGTGGGGCAATTGGGAGGCGCGCAAGACCAGCTCTTCGGTCGGGTGATCGACCAGGTATACCAGGCAGGCGTCGCAACCGGTGGCCTGCACGGCCAACCCGACGACTTCTCCCAGCATCTCGTCGACAGACAGGTTGGAACTTACAATGCTGCTGATCCGGTGGAGCATGGAGACATGCGAATCGGGGACACTCATACTCGCGGCAGTGACCATACTCTAGCCTATCCTCCGTGGAAAAGCCGCTGCAATCGAAAGTTTCTATCCCGGCGATCACGGTTCGCCGCGCGAGCACAAGCGATGGGCCGAAGGGCGAAAAAAAAGGGGCGCGGAATGGGAGGACGGGACCGCGCCCACGCATGGTGAAAAGGAGGGAAGTGAGTGCGTGCGGGCCCTAGGCCGCTACCGCGCGCTCCTGCTGGCGTAATACGGAACCCATAATCCAGCGCACCTGGACGGCTTCGAACGGAGCGCCGCAATAATCCGCGGCCCCCGCTTCCAGGGCGTTCAGCCACTGCATCGGGTTGGGCATGCGGGTGGTCACGACGAACGGAAGATCCGGTTCCGCTTCTTTAAGCGCGGTTACGGTGTCCTCGAAACCAGGTGAATCCGCGCAGATGAAGACCACGCTGGGCCGCGAACGCTTCGCCAAGTCCTGGATGTAGCGCTTGTGGTCGACGGTATGAGCTTCCGCGAGCAAGATCCGGCTCAGTTGGCTGGCAAGATCCTGCGGAAATCCGAGCAATGCAACACGTGCCATTTATAGCTCCTGAGTGTAAGGATTTCTCGGCAGAGAGTAAGGCAGGTCGCCGGGGACCGAACTGGTTCCAGGCTACCAGATGCCGGCAGGGCCCGTCCAATCAATAAATTTGATGCGGCGCCTATGGCGTTGCGAATGGGCGCTTCGAGCCGGGGCGCGATGTTGTGCCCGATTAGCCGAGGGTCCGCTGGGCCGCCACACACCATGTGAGTTCCTGTGTTGATATAGTCCCCGGCGGGACCGATTTCTCTCACGTATATTTCCCGCCGGGTTGAAATCATGGCGCCAGTTAGGGTACGCTTCATCAGCAGCAGGAGTGCTCTCATGAATCGAAGGACGTTTTTTTCCGTTTCCGGCGCCGCGGCGGCTACGCTCGGCGGCGCTTCACCGAGGACGGCCTCGGCGGCGCCCCCGGCTCGCGCGCTTATGAAGTTGGGGTGCCAGAGCGCCCCGACCAACGCGACGCACCTCCGCTACCTGGCGCGTTATGGCGTCCGCAATATTTGCGGTTATCCCGAAGTTGCGGACGGGCGTCTCTACGCCACCGTGGACGAGCTTAAGCGCATGCGCGATCTGGCCGAGAGCAACGGCATCAGCGTGGATTGCATCTGTCTCCCGTTCCTGTTGTCGAGCCACGTGGATAGCGAGAAGCATCCCGCCATTGTGCTGGCGCAGAGCCCCGAGCGCGACCGCGACATCGAAGCCCTGCAAACCATGATTCGCAATTGCGCCGAGGCGGGAATCCCGTCGTTCAAGTACAACATGAGCATCCTGGGGGTGGTGCGCACGGGACGAATGCCCGGAAGAGGCGATGCCTCATTGAGCGTCTGGCGCCTGAAAGACGCGCACCCCAATCCTCCGCTGACGCGCGCCGGGCGGGTGGACGCGGACATGTTCTGGGAGCGCATCACGTACTTCCTGGAACGCATCGTCCCGGTCGCGGCCGAGTACAAGATCCGCATGGCATGCCACCCGCACGATCCCGGCATGCCGCCCGAAGGCTACCAGGGAGTGGACCGCGTGCTGGGAACCGTGGATGGCCTGAAGAAGTTCATTTCCATTAAAGAGAATCCCTATCATGGGCTGAACTTCTGCCAGGGCACCGTCTCGGAAATGCTGGCCGACCCGGGCAAGGAGATCTTCGACGTGATCCGTTACTTCGGATCGCGGCAGAAGATTTTCAACGTGCATTTCCGCAATATCCGCGGCCATCGGGACGATTTCGTGGAGGTGTACCCGGACGAAGGCGACGTCGATTTCGTGAAGGTCATTCAGGTCTACAAGGAGATCGGCTACCCCTATTTGCTCATGCCCGATCACGTTCCCCAGGCGCCCGGCGATCCCAACGGATTGCAGTCGTTCGCATTCTGCTACGGGTACATTCGCGCGCTTATCCAGGCCGTGGATCAGATGGCGTGAGGCCAATGGCAGCAGCATAGCCGCGGCCAAGAACGCCGGCACGGACGCCGGCGTAGCAGGCCTGGAGGCCCACTCCACGAATACTGAAGGCGCAGACTTCAGACCAGGCAGGGGACTTCGAAGGTTTTGCCTTCCAGGGCGCCGATGAGGCTTCGGACTTCAGCCGGGACGGTTACGGGCTTGTTGCGCCTGTAGTCGAGAAGCACCAGAGTCGAATCGAGCTCGGCGGCAATCTCGTCCAGATTGTGGCTCACGATGCGGTGCTCCATCTGGAAGCTGCTGTTGCCGATTCTGGTGATTCGAGTCCCGACGTAGACCGTGTCCGGGTAGTTCAACACGCGCCGGTAATCGCACTTCATGCTTGCCAGAATCGGCCCCATTCCGGTAGGAGGCAGCTTCGGAAACTGCCCGATGCCGAGCAGGTATTCCACCCGCGCGGTTTCGGCCCAGCGGAAATAGCAGAGGTTGTTGGCGTGTCCGAAGGCGTCCTGGTCTCCCCATAGCAGGGGGATGGTGGTGACGACGGGAAAGTTGGCGAGAAACCTATGACAGTCTTGCATGTGAAACCGAATTCTACCGCACGGCGACCGATGGTTCGACGGAGCTGTCCCGCTCCATCAGCCGCATCAATTCCAGCCGGATAGCGTCCACCAATCCCTTCCAGCTCGCTTCGATCACGTTGTCCGATACGCCGGCGGTGGACCAGCTCCGGTTGCCGTCGCTCCATTCGATGAGAACGCGCACCTTGGCCGCCGTCCCTTTGCGGGAATTGCGGGAATCGAGCACGCGGACCTTGTAGTCCATCAACCGCACTCCGACCATCTCGGGGTACAGCTTCGACAGGCGCTTCCGCAAACACTCATGCAGCGCATCGAACGGGCCGTGCCCGGTGGCCGTCGCGGAATGTACGCCGTCCCGCGCGCGCAGGGTTACGGTTGCCTCGCTGTGCGATTTCCCGGACGCCCCGCCGGCGCGCGTCGAAACCTGGTAGCTTTCCACCTCAAAGAAGTGCGCCTCCGGGTTCAACGCTTCCAGCACCAGCAGCTCAAAGGTTCCCTCGGCCACTTCCAGTTCGTAGCCCTCGAATTCCATCTGCTTGATGCGCTCGAGCAGCTCCGCCCGCGCCTTCTCGTCCAGACGCCCGGCCATGCCGTGCTGGTTCAGCTTGAAAAGGATATTGCCGCGGCCCGAGAGGTCGCTCACCAGCACGCGCTGCCGGTTGCCCACGGTCTCCGGCCGGATGTGCTCGTAGGTGGTGGAGTCCTTGAGGACCGCGCTGACGTGGATTCCGCCTTTGTGCGCGAAGGCGCTGTTGCCCACGAAAGGCCGGTCGTTGGGCAGCGGCAAATTGGCCAGCTCGGCGATGAACCGGCAGGCCGAGGCCAGCGTGGCCAGCTTTTTCGGTCCCACGGTTTCGTGCCCCATCTTCAATTCCAGGTTGGCGATGACGGACGCCAGGTTAGCGTTGCCGGTCCGCTCGCCATATCCGTTCAGGCAGCCCTGCACGTGGGTGGCGCCCGCCTCGACCGCCGCCAATGCGTTGGCCACCGCCAGTTCCGAATCGTTGTGCGGGTGAATGCCTATGACGCCGTCGAAGCGGCGGCGCACTTCGCGGACGATTTCCGAAAGCCGGCTCGGCAGCGTACCGCCGTTGGTGTCGCAGAGGCACAAGACATCGGCGCCGGAAGACTTGGCGGCTTCGAGCGTGCGCAGCGCGTAATCGGGGTTGGCGCGGTAGCCGTCGAAGAAGTGTTCGGCGTCGTAGATCACTTCCTTGCCGTGCAGCTTGAGGAAACGCACCGTATCGGAGATCAGCGTCAGGTTGAGATCCTCCGAGATGCCCAGGGCGCGCTTGACGTGGAGGTCCCACGACTTTCCGAAGATCGAGACCGCCGGCGTGTTCGCCTCCACCAGCGCGCGCACGTTGCGGTCCTCTTCCACCGGGTTCTTGGCGAAGCGCGTGGAGCCGAACGCGGTCAGCCTGGCATGGACGTGTTTCAATTCGCCGGCGCGGCTGAAAAACTCCTTGTCCTTGGGATTGGAGCCCGGCCAGCCTCCTTCGATGTAGTCGATGCCCAGCTCGTCAAGCTGCCGCGCGATGAGCAGCTTGTCCTCCACCGAAAAAGAGACCAGCTCACCCTGCGTCCCGTCTCGAAGCGTCGTGTCGAAGGTGTAGATTCTCATGGAAGCTCCGCCCCAAAAAGGGGGCCGGGATTCGGGGGCCAGGGGCCGGGGATTAGCCAACGCAAAACCCCGACCCCTGGCCCCTGGCCCCTTACTCCTGCGGTACGCCGGCTTCCTTCTTCTTCTTGAGGAAGGGCATCATGGCGCGCAGTTCGCGGCCCACTTCTTCCACGGGCTGATGCCGCGCGGCTTCGCGCATCGCCAGGAAATTCTTGCGGCCGGCCTTGTTCTCGTCGATCCACTCCTTGGCGAACTGGCCGGATTGAATCTCCGAGAGAATCTTGCGCATTTCGGCGCGCGTCTGTTCGTTCACGATGCGCGGGCCGCGCGTGTAATCGCCGTATTCGGCGGTGTCCGAGACGGAGAATCGCATGTAGGCGAGGCCGCCTTCCTGGATGAGGTCCACAATCAGCTTCACCTCGTGGAGGCACTCGAAATAGGCGATTTCGGGCGCGTAGCCGGCCGCCACCAGGGTCTCGAAGCCGGCGCGGATCAGCTCGCTCACGCCGCCGCACAGCACGGTCTGCTCGCCGAAAAGGTCGCTCTCGGTCTCTTCGCGGAAGGTGGTCTCTATCACACCCGCCTTGAGGCAGCCGAGAGCCAGGGCATAAGCCAGCGCGCGCTCCAGGGCTTGGCCGCTGGCGTTCTGTTCCACGGCTACGAGAGCGGGAACGCCCACGCCTTCGACGAACAGCTCGCGAACGCGATGCCCGGGCGCCTTCGGGGCGATCATGCTCACGTCGATATCCTTGGGCGGCGTGATTTGCTTGAAGTGGATATTGAATCCGTGGGCGAACATCAGGGTCTTGCCCGCCGTCATGTGCGGCGCGATGTCCTTGTTGTATATGGCGGCCTGGACATGATCTGGAACCAGGATCATGATGACATTGCCAGCCTTGGCGGCCTCGGGCGTAGTCATGACTTTCAGTCCGGCCGCTTCGGCCTTGGCCCACGAGGGGCTGCCGGGGGCTTCGCTGACCACCACATCCACGCCGGAATCGCGCAGGTTCAACGCGTGCGCGTGTCCCTGGCTCCCGTAGCCGATGATGGCGACCATGCGCCCCTTCAAGTAATCCAGATTTCCGTCTGCTTCGTAATAACGTTTCGACATTTGCGCTCCAAGCAAGAACCGCTCTCTTACGTTCGCGGCTCGGATTTAGTAAACCGTTTCTTCCAATTTCACGCCCGTCCGGGTGGGTACGGGCGGCTGCAGCTTCAGTTTCCTGGCGTCCAGGGTGATCGCCACGGCGCCCGAACGCGTCACGTCGATCTCGCCGTAACTTCCCATCACGTCGACGAATTCCTGGAGCTTCTCCGGCGCGCCGGTCACCTCGATGGCGAAGCCCTGGGTGGAAGAATCCACCACACGCCCGCCGAAGATCTCCGCCTCTTTCAACACCGCCGCGCGCGATTCCATCGCCGTGCGAACGCGCACCAGCACCAGCTCGCGCAGCACCTTCGGCGAATCGGTCAGATCGGTCGCCTGAAGTACGTTGACCGGCTTATTGATCTGCTTGATCACCTGCTGGCGCAGCGAGCTGTCCACGTCCACCATGATGGTCATGCGCGACACCTCTGGATCGAGCGTGCGAGCGACCGTGAGGCTCTCGATGTTATAGCCGCGCTGGCTCAGCACTCCGGTGACGCGCATCAGGGCGCCGGGTTTGTTTTCGAGCAATAGAGAAATTGTCAGCAGCATGGGTTTCCTCCCGTTACTTCGCCGCCACCGCTTGGGGCGGTCCCAGAACCATTTCGTTGATTGCGGCGCCGGCCGGAACCATGGGATACACGGATTCGAACGGCGTAACCGCCACGTTTAACAGATACGGTCCGGGTTCCCTGACGGCCCGCTCCAGCGCGCCCGCCAGCTCCGAAGGCTTCTCGACGGTGTCGCCTTGGAAGCCGTACGCGGCGGCCAACTTCTGCGCGTCGGGGAAGCAACCGAGTTGAACGGAGCTGAGGCGGTCGTTGAAGAACAGCGTCTGCCACTGCCGCACCATCCCCAGGTATCCGTTGTTCATCACCACGATCTTGATGGGCAACTGGTTGACCATGATGGTGGAGAGCTCGGGGATGGACATTTGGAAACCGCCATCGCCCACCAGCGAGAACACCAGCTTGTCCGGCCGCGCGAACTGCGCGCCGACGGCGGCGGGCAGGCCGAAGCCCATGGATCCCAGGCCGCCCGAGGTGATCCACAGCCTCGGCTCGTTGAAGCGGATCAGTTGCGCCGCCCACATCTGGTGCTGCCCCACGTCGGTGGTGACAATGGCTTGTCCCTCGGAGAGACGGTCGATTTCGCGCATCAGGTGCTGCGGCTTGATTTCCGAATCGGACGTTTCCGCCGTCAGCGGATGCTCGGCCTTCCACTCCCGTATCCGATGCCACCATTCGCGCCGCGCCGCGGAGAGGTTTTCGTCCACGGGGCCGCTTTCGGAAAGCAGCTTGTTCAGCTTGCAGAGGACGCGTTTCACGTCGCCCACGATGGGCACGTCCGGCGCGCGGTTCTTGCCGATCTCGGCGGGGTCGATATCCACGTGAATCACCTTGGCGTGGGGTGCGAAGGCCGCCAGCCGCCCGGTGACGCGGTCGTCGAAGCGCACGCCCAGCGCGATCAGCAGATCGCAGCCGGTGAGCGCCATGTTGGCCGCGTAGCTGCCGTGCATGCCGGGCATGCTGATGAAATTCGGATGCTCGGAAGGCAGGGCGCCGAGGCCCATCAGAGTCTGCACCACGGGCGCATCGGTGAGTTCCACGAACTCGCGGAATTCCTGCGCCGCGCCAGCCGCGATCATGCCGCCGCCGGAATACACCAGCGGGCGGGCGGATTCCTGCACCAACTGGGCCGCACGCTTGATCTGGCCGGCGTGGCCCTCCGTGAAGACTTTGTATCCGGGTAGGTGGATCGAGCTTACCGGCTGGTAATGCCCCTGCCCCATGAACACGTCCTTGGCGATATCCACCAGGACCGGCCCGGGCCGGCCGCTCGACGCCACGTAGAACGCCTCGTGCACGATGCGCGGCAGGTCTTCCAGGCTCTTGACCAGGTAATTGTGCTTGGTGGCGGAGCGCGTGATGCCGAAAGTGTCGGCCTCCTGAAACGCGTCGCTGCCGATGAGCTTGGTGGAAACCTGCCCAGTGATGGCGACGATGGGGATGGAATCCATGAGCGCGTCCACCAGCCCGGTGGTCAGGTTGGTGGCGCCCGGTCCGGAAGTGGCGCAGCAGACCCCGACTTTACCGGTGGCGCGCGCGTAGCCTTCCGCGGCGAAGGCCGCGTTTTCCTCATGGCGTACCAGGATGTGCCTGATCGCGCAATCGTACAGCACGTCGTAAAAGGGGAGCGTGACCCCGCCCGGATAACCGAACATGCAATCCACGCCTTCCCGCGCCAAACACTCCACCAGCATTCTTGCGCCGCTCATTAACGTTGACATATTCCGTTCCACCTCAAAAATTCCTGTTATGCTCCACGAGACCCGTCGGAAAACAAAAAAGGCCATCGGCTGGTTTCGCCCCGCCGATGGCCTTTGGAACCTGGGTTCCGGCTGGCCTTCAGGCGGGGCCGGCTACGATGACCGCAATAATAATAGCGATGGGAGAAAGGTCGCGGACTGGAAGACGGCTGAACATCAAGGAACTAATCGATAGTGTATCGTAGCGTCCCCTTAAATGCAAGAGGAGGTTGGTATAAATTAAACTTATCGCGGCATACGGGAACTTGCGACCGCTCTCTCACATGTGCTTGAGGTGCTCGTGCACGAACTGAACCGCCATGGCGCCTTCGCCGACGGCGGACGCGACGCGTTTGACCGAGCCGGAGCGCACGTCCCCCGCCGCGAACACCCCTGGACGGCTCGTTTCCAGCAGAAACGGCTGGCGCCCGGAGGTCCAGTGTGGGGAGTGGGCCAGATCCGTACCGGTCCGCACGAAGCCCTTCCCATCCCTCTCGATTTCCGGAGGGAGCCAGTTCGTCCGCGGGTCCGCGCCGATGAAACTGAATACCCCCTGGGTGTCAACGGTCCGTTCCTCCCCGGTCCTGCCGTCGACGATATCCACCGAGTGCAAGTGCCCATCGCCGTTCATTCGGCGGATGGAAGTGTTGCGCAGTAGTTCGATGTTGGGGGTCTGCTCGATCCGCCGCACCAGGTAGCTGGACATGTTCTTATACAGGTCGTCGCCACGGATCAGAATCAGCACACGGCTGGCGTGCCCGGAGAGAAAAACCGCCGCCTGGCCGGCGGAATTTCCGCCGCCGACAATCACGGCCTCGGCGCCCTGGCACAGTTGCGCTTCCGCGGGGGTTGCGGCATAGTAGACGCCGGCGCCTTCGAACCGCTCGCACCCTTCCACGCCCAGCCGGCGGTAGTCCGCTCCGGTGGCGATCAGCAGGCACTTGGCGGTCACCGCCTCGCCCCCATCCAGGTGCACCACGGTGTAAGCGTTCTCGAAGGCCAACCGGTCCACCAGAGTAGGAACGGACAAATGTGCGCCGAACTTGTTGGCCTGGAGGATGGCGCGGCCGGCCAGTTCACTCCCCGTCAACCCCGTGGGGAAGCCAAGGTAGTTCTCGATTCGCATACTGCTGCCGGCTTGCCCGCCGGCCGCCGTGTGATCGAGCACGGCGGTCTTCAGCCCTTCGGAGGCGCCATATACCGCGGCGGCAAGGCCCGCCGGACCGGCGCCCACCACCACCAGGTCGTACACCACGTCCTCGAGCGGCTGCCGGATGCCGATGGCGTCGGCGAGTTGCCGGTTGGAGGGATTCCGCAGAAGCAGCATTTTGCCGCAGGCGACGACGGGCGTATCGGATTCCGTCACCCCGAATTGCCTGAGCAACTGTTCCACATTCGGGTCGGTTTCGATATCCACCCAAGTGAAGAGGACGCGATTCTTCGATAGAAAGTCACGAATCCGAAAGGTATCCGCGGAGTAACGCGACCCGATCAACCGCAGGCCGGTGAAGTTGGGGGACTCGCGCAAAAGCTGCCGCCGCGCGATGAACGCCTGGAGAATGATATCGCCGATGTCCGGGCACTGATTTAGAACGTTCCGTAGGGCGTCTCCGGTGATTTCGTATACCTCGCAGTCGCCCCGGGCGACGCCGCTGACTACGGCCGGGAGTCCGGTCAAGTGCGAAATGTCACCGGTGAACTCGCCGGGACGATGGACGGTGACGGTCTTCCGCTCGTCGCCGGAGCGGTCCACGATTTCGACCTCGCCCGACTTCACCACGAAGAAGTTCATGTTCCGGTCGCCGACCGCAAAGAGCGTTTGCCCGTCAAGGAACAACTTCGGCTTGGCGCTGGTGCAGCCGGCCAGTTGGCGGATTTGCGCCTCATCGAGTTTGGGGAATGCGACCGACTGAAGGTCGTTTTTACTCATATCGCCATCCGTGTCTCAACGGTCCAACTCGCCCGGCATGACGTTGTCGACGTAGCACCACATCCAAGCCTCGCCTGGTTCGATGGAGCGGATCAGGGGATGTTTCGTCGCGTGGAAATGCTTGGTGGCGTGCTTGTTTTTGGAATCGTCGCAACATCCTACGTGCCCGCACGACAAACAAAGTCGAAGGTGCACCCAGGTGTCGCCCGTTTTGAGGCACTCCTCACAGCCATTCTTGGCCGTATGCGTGATCTTGATCTGATCGAGATGCTTGCAGGGTTGCGGCATCTTGAGGCCCCCACACTGCCGCCAGTTTACCTCAAGAGGAACCGGCATCGGCGTGGCCCCGGCTGGTTGTAGTACGGATTCGTACTGTCAATCGATCCGTCTTGGTATTATAGTGTTTGCAACCTGGGCTGCCCGAATGAATCATAAATCCTGGGTAGGTATCGTCCGATGGCAGTCCTGGTCGAGTTTCGCGGGGTAACTTACAAGATCGGCGGACGTGAGATTCTCCAGGGAATCGACCTGTGCGTCGAAGACGGCGAAACGGTAGCGCTGCTGGGGCGGAGCGGCTCGGGTAAGACCACCTTGCTCAAGATGGTAAACCGGCTGGTGGAGCCCACGAGTGGCGAAGTAAGGTTTGAAGGCAAACGCGTTACGGACTGGGACCCGATTCACCTGCGGCGGCGTATGGGCTACGTAATTCAGGAAGGAGGGCTGTTTCCGCACGCGACCGTTGCCCGCAACGTCGGGCTGATTCCGAAGCTGGAGGGCTGGCCGGAGGAGCGAATACGGGCCCGCACGGCGGAGTTGCTTGAAGCCATGGGCCTGCCCGCGCCGGTATATGGATCGCGCTATCCAAGACAGCTTTCCGGGGGCGAAAAACAGCGCGTTGGCATCGCGCGCGCGCTGGCGGCGGATCCGCCGCTGCTGTTGCTCGATGAACCGTTCGCGGCGCTCGACCCGGTGACGCGGTTCGAGATGCAGCAACGCTTCGCTCGATTGCAGCGAACCTTCGGCAAGACCGCGCTTTTCGTCACCCACGACATTCGCGAGGCGCTGATGCTCGGAACCCGGATCGCGCTCTTGAAGGAAGGCCGGCTCGAAGTTGTAGCGCGGCCCGCCGAGTTTGTTCAGGCGCGCTCCCCGGAGGCGCGGGCGTTCCTCACGACCCTGGGAGAGGGGACGCCCGACGAATCGCATGCAACCTGCTGAGATCGTCAGGTTATCGGGCGAGCACCTGTGGCTGGTCGCCATATCGGTATTCGCCGCGGTCGTCATCGCCGCTCCTTCGGCGGTGATCCTGGCGCGGCGCGCGCGGCTGCGCCGCTGGACGCTGGGCGTGGTGAACATCGTCCAGACGGTGCCCAGCCTGGCGGTCTTCGGTTTTCTCCTGCCGCTCCCGTTTCTCGGCGGTGTGGGGAAAACGACGGCGATTGTTGCGCTCATCCTGTACGCTCTCCTCCCGATTCTCCGAAACACGGTGGTCGGGATTTTAGGCGTCGACGCAGGCGTACGCGAATCGGCTGTCGCCATGGGGATGACAGGCGGTCAGATTCTGTGGGGCGTGGAACTCCCGCTCGCGTTTCCGACCATCCTCGCCGGGATTCGTATTGCGACCGTGACAACAATTGGAACGGCCACCATCGCCGCCGCGATCGGTGGCGGAGGGCTGGGGACGTTCGTTTTCCGCGGCATCGCGATGGCCGACACGAAGACGATTCTGGCGGGGGCCGTGCCGGCGGCGTTGATGGCGATCGCGGCGGACGAGGGGCTGGGATGGATCGAACGGCGGTTTACGTCCTGATTGCCGCGCTCGCGGCCGGATGTTCGTCCAAGCCGCGGGTGGTAGTAGGGTCGAAGAATTTCACGGAGCAGGTTTTGCTCGGGGAGATCGTGGCGCAACATATCGAACGGCGTCTGGGAATCGAAGTGGACCGCAAACTCAACCTCGGCGGCACGCTGCTTGCTCACGAAGCATTGAAGAGCGGTTCCATCGACCTGTATCCCGAATACACGGGGACTGCGCTCACGGCCGTGTTGAAGCAGCCGGCCGTCAAAGACGCGAAGGCCGCGCTCGCGGACGTCCGGAAGGGCTACCAGCCATGGGGCCTGGAGTGGCTCCCTCCGCTCGGGTTCAATAACAGCTTCGCGATGGTGATACGCGCCGACGCCGCCCGCGAGCAAAACCTGCGGACTCTCAGCGACGCGGCGCGGCGGCCCGGGCCGTGGCGCCTGGGCGTGGGATATGAGTTCACCCAACGGCCCGACGGCCTGAGCGGGTTGGTCCAAACCTACGGGCTACGCCTGGCCGGGCAGCCGGTGACGATGGATCTGGGGCTGCTCTACCAGGCCCTTCGGGCGAAGAGGATTGAGATGGCCGCCGCGAATGCAACCGATGGAATGCTGGCGCGTCCGGAGTTCGTCGTCCTCGAAGACGACCAGCGCTATTTCCCGCCTTACGAGTGCGCCATCGTCGTTCGGCAAGCTACGCTCGAACGATATCCCCGGTTGAGGCCGGCGCTGGCCGAACTTTCGGGCCGCCTTTCGGATTCGGTTATGCGCCGCATGAACGGATCCGTGGATGCCAACCACCGGCCCGCCACCGAGGTTGCCCGCGATTTTCTGAACGAGTGGGAGTGAGTGAATCGACATGGCCACACAAGCTGTAACCAACACCCGCCGGATGCTCCTGTCACGGCTTCTCGAAGCTCGAGCGGAGACAGACGAGCTGTTCGCGATGGTCCGGCCCGAGGCGATGTATGACCGGCCGATTCCCGAGCGCCACCGCATCGTCTTCTATGTGGGCCACCTGGAGGCATTCGATTGGAACCTGCTGAGCGGTCCCGGCGGTTTCGCGAGTTTCCACCCGGAGTTCGATCGCCTCTTTGCGTTCGGCATCGACCCGGTGGGAGGGGGTCTGCCGACAGATGGGCCGCAGGACTGGCCGCGCATCGAGGACGTTACCGCCTATCGGGAACGGGTCCGCCAGGTTTTGGACGGCATGCTCGCGGAAGCGCCGCTGCCGGACGATGGAGAGGGATCGTTCGGGCGCCTGCTCCACGTCGCGATCGAGCACCGGTTGATGCACGCAGAGACACTCGCCTACTTGTTTCATCGGATGCCGTTCGACCGCAAGCAGGGCGAAGCGCCGCCGCGAGTGCTCCGGGGCGGTTTTTTCATGTCGGCGCCCGTGCGGGTTCCCGCAGGCCCCGTCACGCTGGGACTGCGCCGCGATTCCCCGTTGTTCGGCTGGGACAACGAGTTCGAGGCTTACGCCGTCGGCGTCCCGGAATTTACCATCGACAGATACAAGGTCACCAACGGCCAGTTTCTGCGGTTCCTCGAGGACGGAGGCTACAACGACCGCGCACTCTGGGCGGCGGCCGACTGGGAGTGGAAGAACGCGCAAGGGATCTCGCATCCGGCGTTCTGGGAGCTGCGTGGAAACGCGTGGGCATACCGGTCGATGTTCGATGAGATCCCTCTGCCGGCCGATTGGCCCGTGTATGCCAGCCACGCGGAAGCGAGCGCGTACGCGCGGTGGGCCGGCAAGGCTCTGCCCACGGAGGCGCAGTGGCACAGGGCGGCCTATGGCCCGGATGGTGGTGGGGCCGGCTTCAGCCTGCCATCTTTACCGCTCTCCGGCGCATGGGACCCGGCGCCCGTGAATTCAGACGCTCTGGGCGCCAGCGCTTTCGGCGTCGAGGGGCTGCTGGCAAACGGATGGGAGTGGACTTCGACGGAGTTCGCGCCCTTCCCTGGATTCCAGCCCTTCGCGTGTTATCCCGGTTACTCCGCCCAGTTCTTCGACGGGAAGCACTACGTCCTGAAGGGTGGAAGCGTGCGGACCGCCACGTGCATGCTGCGCCCCAGTTTCCGCAATTGGTTTCAGCCCCACTATCAATACGTGTACGCGGGCTTCCGCTGCGTCAACGATTCGGACTGAAGGAGAAATTCGAGATGATGGCGCCAGCGAAAGTTTTGGACGATTCCGTAACGCAGTTCGTCTCGGATGTTCGCGCCGGGCTCTGTAGAAAGGGACAGAAAGAACTTCCGTCCAAGTACCTCTACGACCCGTTGGGATTCGCGCTGTTCGAAGTAATCACCCTGCTTCCGGAATACGGTCTCACACGCGCGGATGAGCGACTGCTCCGCCGCCATGCGAGGGAAATCGTGAGCCGCGTCCCGAGCCCGGCGCTGGTGTCCGAACTGGGAAGCGGCAGCGGGAGGAAGACGCGCTGGATTCTCAGCGCCTTGTGCGAGCGTGAGCCGGTCTCCTATTACCCCATTGAAGTCTCGCGAGCCGCGCTCGCGTTGTGCGAGTCCGAACTGAGCGACGTGGGATGCGTCACCATCGTCGGGGTCGAGCGTGACTATCTCGACGGCCTGCGCGAGGTCGCCGCGCTGCGAACGGATAGGGCAAGCCTGCTGGTGCTTTTCCTCGGCAGCACGATCGGCAATTTCGATTCGGGGGCCGATGCCCGCTTCCTGAGCGAGGTGCGAGGCGTTCTGGCGCCAGGCGATTCGCTCCTGCTCGGCGCCGATCTTCAGAAGCCGCTCGAGCGAATGCTGGAGGCTTACGACGATCCACTAGGGGTGACGGCGGCGTTCAACCTGAACCTGCTGGGGCGGATCAATCGGGAATTGGATGGCGACTTCGATCTTCGCCAGTTCGAACACGTAGCCCGGTTCAACCAGGCGACTTGCAGCATCGAGATGCACCTGCGGTCGAAGAGGCGGCAGGTGGTCAATGTCCGCCGGGGAGGCTTCGCCGTCACGTTCGCGGCAGGCGAAACCGTCTGGACGGAGAGCAGCCACAAGTACACCCGGCAGGAGATAGCGAATCTGGCCGTCTCGTGCGGCTTCCGTACGGAGGCGCAGTGGGTGGACGATGAGTGGCCGTTCGCCGAAAGCCTGCTGATTGCCGTCTAATTCCGAATCGCTCGCGCGACCCGGACGCGCATGGCGGTTTAGCTTGCCGCCGTCCGGACCGATCCACCTGCGTTTTTCAATTGACGTTCGGCACTGAACCAGTCTTCCTGGTCCGATCCTATTGGGCAACCCCGCTCCTGCCATAACCGATATGCAAGTGCGGCGGTAGCGGCGACCGGCGAACCTGGCCGTTCCGTGGAATCAGGTTGGCTCACACCGCTCTTTTTTGCATTGATTTTGAGTGCTCGGCTTGCCATGATATTCCCTTCTCTCTCTTCAGGTACCACATCCCGTCACAAGCCGGCGCCTCACGAGTGTGATTCAGATAACATCAGAGTGGGCGAGGATGTAGGTTTTTCAACCAGCGCGGCGCGCGGCCAGCGAAATGCTGGATTCACGATCAGGCAAGAGGGACTTGTGGAATCGGATGCCAAGAACCGGGATGGGAGCGGCGCCTCCCGTCTGGGCGCCAACTATCTGGGCAATGGCCGATGCGAGTTCGTGGTGTGGAGTCCGTACGCGGAGGATGGGGGCGTAGCGCTACAGCGCGACGGCCGGAGCGCCGTACCTATGGCGCCCGAGGTCGGCGGCTACTATCGTTTGCTCCTCACAGACGTTGCCCCGGGAACTCGTTACCGTTATTTGTTGCATGGAGACCAGATCCGCGCGGATCCAGCTTCCCGGTTTCAGCCGGAAGGAGTTCACGGCCCGTCCGCGGTTGTCAACCCGGCGTTTCCATGGACCGATGACGACTGGATCAATCCGCCCCTGGCGCAATACCTGTTTTATGAACTGCACGTCGGCGCCTTTTCGGCGGCGGGCACTCTGGAGTCAGCCATCCCGCGCCTGCCCTACCTCAAAGATCTGGGAGTGACGGCAATCGAGTTGATGCCAGTGGCGCAGTTCCCAGGCAGCCGGAATTGGGGCTATGACGGGGTGTTTCCGTTTGCGGTTCAGAACTCGTACGGCGGACCCCGGGCGCTGAAACGACTTATCGATGCCGCACATCGCGCGGGCCTGGCAGTGGCGATCGACGTTGTCTATAACCATCTGGGGCCGGAAGGAAACTACCTGCGCGACTTTGGACCCTACTTTACCGACCGGTACAAGACGCCTTGGGGAGATGCGCTCAACTTCGATGGCCCGGACAGCGACGAAGTGCGGCGATTCTTCATCGAGAACGCACAGTACTGGGTCTCCGAATTCCATGTTGACGCACTCAGGCTGGACGCGATCCATGCGATCGTCGACGACTCAGCCCGGCCGTTTGTGCAGGAACTGGCAATGGCCGTCAAGGAACGGTCCGAAGCGCTCGGCCGGCGGACATATGTTGTTGCGGAAAGCGACTTGAACGACGTGCGAGTCATCCGGCCGAAGGAATACGGCGGGCTGGCTTGCGACGCGCTATGGAACGACAATTTCCACCATGCGCTGCACGTTCTCCTGACTGGGGAACGCAACGGCTATTACCAGGATTTCGGAACAATCGATCAGCTTGGCGCCGCCTACTCCGAGGGTTTTGTGTATTCCGGACAATATTCGGCGTTTCGGCGGCGGCGTTACGGCAACTCGTCCCGAGGCGCTCCCGGCGAACGGTTCGTCGTGTGCAGCCAGAATCACGACCAGATTGGCAACCGCGCGCGGGGCGACCGGCTGAGCGCGCTGCTCGATTTCGAATCGCTCAAACTGGCGGCCGGCGCGGTGTTGTTTTCGCCCTGCGTGCCGCTGCTCTTCATGGGCGAGGAATATGGGGAGACCGCGCCGTTCCTGTACTTTACCAGCCATAGGGACCCGGCTCTTATCGAGGCAGTGAGGCGCGGCCGTAGAGCAGAGTTCGCGGCGTTTGCGGGAAACGTGGAGCCACCGGACCCACAGGACGAAGACACCTTTCTCAGTTGCCGGCTAACGCCCGAGGAGTCTCTGACGCCGTCTCAACGACTCTTGCGCGACTTTTACCGGGAGCTGATTCGGCTGCGCAAGGAAACCCCCGCGCTAGCGGATCTTGCGATGGACCGGTGTGACGCAATTCCGGTGGGTGAACAAACGCTATTGGTCAAACGCCGGCGCGGCCAGGACGAAGCGCTCCTGCTGCTCCACTTTTCCACCAGCTCGACCGATGTGACTTTCTCCCCGCCAGCGGGCCGGTGGGTTAAGGCGCTCCACTCCGCCGATCCCCGCTGGAAAGGAACTGGAGAAGCGCCCGCGGTCTTGACCGTCTCCTCGGGCGAGCATCACATCAGACTCAGTCCGCGGTCTTTTGTGCTCTACGTGAAGTCATGACGGCATTCGTATGAGATAATTCCGGTATAGCAGGGGGGATCGGCGTCGTAAACACGCGTACGGTACGTTTTCATACGGGCTCCGTTATGAACTGAACGGACTGGACCGGAACGTGCATTGCTTCGGCTGCCAGGTCGTAACATGGGTTACATTTGCATCCACGGCCACTTTTACCAGCCACCGCGTGAGAACCCCTGGCTGGAAGCAGTGGAGTTACAGGATTCCGCATACCCATACCATGACTGGAACGAGCGCATTACGGCCGAATGTTACGCGCGGAACGGCGCGTCGCGCATTCTGAATCCGGCTGGCCGGGTGGCCAAGGTAGTCAACAACTACGGCCGAATCAGCTTCGATTTCGGCCCTACGCTGCTGTCCTGGCTGGAGACAGCGTCGCCGGACACTCACCGGGCCGTGGTGGAGGGGGACAAGGAGAGCAGCGAGCGCCTCTCAGGCCATGGCGCGGCTATAGCGCAGGCGTACTCTCACATGATCCTGCCGCTGGCTAACGGCAGAGACAAGCTGACTCAGATTGTTTGGGGCATCCGCGATTTCCAGCATCGATTCGGACGGGCGCCGGAAGGCCTGTGGCTGCCGGAGACGGCGGTGGATCTGGAATCGCTTGAAATCATGGCGCAGCAGGGAATTCGATTCACCATCCTGAGTCCAACGCAAGCCGCGCGAGTCCGGCGAATCAGCACCCGGCAGTGGGCCGACGTTGCCGGCGGCCAGATCGACCCAACCATGGCTTATCGCCTCCGGCTGCGGTCCCGTCGCACGATCGATCTGTTCTTTTACGATGGACCAATTTCACATGGCATTGCATTCGAAGGTTTACTCGACAACGGCGAGGTTCTGGCGCAGCGATTGATGGGCGCCTTCTCGGACAAACGGACCTGGCCGGAGCTGGTCCACATTGCCACGGACGGTGAAACGTACGGACACCATCATCCTTTCGGGGAGATGGCGCTCTCCTACGCCCTGGATCAAATCGAGTCCAAGGACCTTGCCGATATTACCAGCTATGGACGGTATCTGGCCGAGCATCCGCCGACTCACGATGTGGAGATCCTTGAAAATACTTCCTGGAGCTGCGTCCATGGCATTGAGCGATGGCGGTCGGATTGCGGCTGCAATGGCGGGCGCGCGGGTTGGAATCAAGCCTGGCGTGCGCCGCTGCGAGAGGCCCTCGATGCCTTGCGCGACAAACTGGCAACGATCTTCGAGCAGAGTGCCGGCGACCTGCTCAAGGACCCATGGGAGGCCCGCAACGACTATGTGGACGTCCTGTTGGACCGTTCCGAGCCCAACGTCTGCGAGTTTCTGCGCAGTCATGCCACGCGCGCGCTGAGCAAACCCGAAGCGAGCGCCGCATTGAAACTATTGGAGCTGCAACGCCACGCCATGCTCATGTACACGAGCTGCGGCTGGTTCTTCGACGACATCTCCGGCATCGAGACGGTGCAGGTGATCCAGTACGCCGGGCGCGCGATCCAGTTGGCCAAGGATTTCCAGGCAGACAGCCTGGAGGCGGATTTCCTGGAAGAATTGTCGAAGGCCAAGAGCAATTTGCCAGAGCAGGGCGACGGCAAGCTCATTTATGAAAAATGGGTCAAGCCGGCAGCTGTCACACTTGAAAAAGTCGCGGCTCACTACGGCATCAGCTCCCTGTTCAAGCCGCACGTCGATCCCGAGCGGATCTACTGCTATACGATAAACGCCGAAGACTACCGCAACTTCGATGCGGGAAAGACCAAGCTGGCGGTGGCCCGCATTAAGGTGTCGTCGGAGATTACCTGGGAATCCGAGTGCTTCATCCTGTGCGCCTTGCACCTGGGCGATCACAACCTGAGCTGCGGCGTTCGCGTATGCGACAGCATCGAGGCGTACGGGGCGATGGCTCAGAGGATCGCCGAGGTGTTTTCAAAAGGAGATATTCCCGAAACGCTTCGCGCCCTTGACAGAGAACTCGGCCCGGCCAGCTACTCCACGAAATCGTTGTTCCGGGACGATCAGCGGATGGTGCTGCGCCATATTCTGGACTCGACGCTGGCGGAGGCCGAAGCCGCGTACCGCCGAATTCATGAGAATCACGCGGCCTTGATCCAATTCCTTCGCGACCTGGGCGTGCCTTTGCCGAAGCCCATGGCAACGGCGGCGGAGTTTGCGTTGAACGGCCTGCTGCGGCAGGAACTGGCGACGGAGCCCGTGGACGTCGAGCGGGTACGCAGTCTTCTGGAACAGGCTCGTACGGCGAGAGTGAACCTGGACGCCACGACTTTGGAATTCACCGCGCGAGCCGCCCTGGAACGCCTGCTGGACCAGTTTGCAGCCAACCCGGACGGATTGGAACTTCTCGACCGAATCGAAGCGCTCATCGAACTCGCGCGGTCGCTTCCCTTCGAGGTGGTCTTGTGGAGGCCGCAGAACGTCTGGTTCCAAATGCGCCGCACGGTTCTTGACCGGTATGCGAAACGCGCCGCGGCGAGAGACGCGGGAGCGGCCACCTGGGTAGAGCGGTTCCGCCGCCTCGGAGAGAGCCTCTCGGCGCAAGTGGACTGACTTGAGAATACCGCTATCCACGTATCGGCTACAGTTTGGCCGCGGCTTCGGGTTCCGCGAAGCGCGGGAGCTGACGCCCTACCTGAACCGGCTGGGCATTACCGACGTTTACGCTTCCCCGATTTTCCAGGCTCACTCCGAACTTTCCAGCGGATACGACATTGTCGATCCCACCAGCCTGAACACGGCGCTCGGATCGTGGGAGGAGTTCACCGCGTTCAGCAAGGAGTTGCAGCGGCGCGATATGGGGTTGGTGTTGGACATAGTGCCCAACCACATGGCGGCCCACTCTTCCAACCGCTGGTGGAAAGACGTCCTTGAGAACGGCCCCAGCTCTCCCTACGCGTACTTCTTCGATATTGAGTGGGACCCGCCATCGCGATCGCGCAGCGGGAAGATCCTTTGGCCGATTCTGGGCGCTCCATACGGCGACGCGCTGGAACGGCAGGAACTGGTCCTGACGTATTCGGAAGAAGGCTTCTCGGTCCGATACTTCGACCGGTCGTTACCGATCGATCCCGCCACTTACGGGGTCATCCTGTCCCACATGCAGCGCGAGCCGCCGCCCGACGGCAACGGCGAACCGGGCGAGCCGGGATCGAGCGAGATGGCGGCTGTGGCCGGTCTCATTCAGGCGATGCCGGCCAGCACCGTCACGGAGGCTGAACAGGCCGGCATTCGGTATCGCGACGCCCAGGAGTTGAAGCGCCGGCTATGGAAGCTCTACGTCACGCACGATTGCTTCCGCGCGCGCATGGACGAGTGCGTACGGGCCTTCAACGGCGAGGCGGAAGACCCGCGCAGTTTCAACCTGCTGGACGATCTACTGGGGCAGCAGCCCTATGTCTTGTCCTTCTGGCGCGTTGCCCGCGAAAAGGTGAATTACCGCCGCTTCTTCGACATCAGCGGCCTGGTGGGAGTCAACGTGGAAGATGCGGACGTATTCGCGGCGACTCACGCCCTGGTGTTCCAACTGGTGGACGAAGGATGGGTCACAGGGCTGCGAATCGATCACATCGATGGCCTCTATGACCCGGCGGAGTACTTGCGCCGTCTGCGGGAGAGACTGCCCGAATGTTACATCGTGGTCGAGAAAGTGCTCGAGCGCAACGAGACCCTGGCGCCGGAATGGCCGGTTTCAGGCACTACGGGCTACGACTTTGCCGATGCGCTCAGCGGCGTCATGGTGGATTCCGAAGGTCTCGGCCGCCTCGACAATACGTATCTGAGGACTACCGGCGGACGAGGCTCCCTGGCCGACATCGCGTACGAACAAAGCAAGCGGGTGATCGAGGTGCTCTTTGCCGGCGAGGCCCACTCTCTCAGCCTGCACCTGAATCTGTTGGCCGAACAGGATCGCTATGCCAAGGATGCCAGCCCGCAGGGGTTGTACGCGGCGCTCGTGGAAGTGACCGCCTGCCTGCCGGTGTACCGCACATATACCCGGTCTTTCCAGATTCGCACGCAGGACCTGCTCCAGGTCGATCAGGCTTTTCAGGAAGCCAGGCGGCGCAATTCCCAGGTGAGCGAGAGTATCTGGAACTTCGTCCGGCGCGTGCTGCTGCTCGATTGCCCGTCCTCCCTTTCCGCCGAGCAGCGGGCCAGTTGGAAGCAACTCGTACAACGCTGGCAGCAGTTCTCGGGGCCGGTGATGGCAAAGGGGAAAGAGGACACGGCCTTTTACATCTACAACCGGCTGATCTCGATGAACGAGGTTGGCGGGCAGAGCGAGGCCTTGCCGGTGGAGGACTTCCACCGGTTCGAGGACGCCAGGGCGAAGCGCTGGCCTCACTCGTTGAATGCGGGGACCACGCACGATACCAAGCGTGGCGAGGACGTCCGCGCCAGAATCCACGTGCTGGCGGAGATTCCAGAAGTCTGGGAGCGGCGTGTGAAGCGGTGGCAACGCTGGAACGCGCGATGCAAGCGAGCGGTGAACGGCGCGTCCGTTCCGGGCGCCAACGAGGAGTACTTCATCTACCAGACGCTGGTAGGCGCGTGGCCGCTCGATTCCGGCGAGATGGAAGCATTCCACGAACGTTTGCAGAACGCTCTGGTCAAATCGTGGCGCGAAGCCAAACTGTACACCAGTTGGTCCAGCCCCGATAAGAACTACGAAACCGCGGTCGCGGATTTCGTGGCGACAATTCTGATGCCTGCCGCCGAAAACCGCTTCCTGCCGGACTTCATCCAGTTTCAGCAACGCGTTGCGGCGTCGGGGGCATTTCATTCGCTCTCGCAGACGGTTCTCAGGCTGGCTAGCCCTGGCGTGCCGGATATCTACCAGGGAGCGGAATGTTGGGAGTTGTCGTTGGTAGATCCGGACAACCGGCGTCCCGTGAACTTTGCGAAACGCGAGGCCATGCTATCGGAACCGGCGAACAGCGAGATAACGAGCCTCTTGAAGAACTGGCGCACCGGCGCCGTGAAGCAATATGTGACTCAACGGGTACTTGCCTGCCGCCGCGATCATCCGGACGTGTTTCTCAACGGCGAGTATGTTCCCCTCGAAGCCGGCGGGGAGGGCGCCGATCGCGTGATCGCGTTTGCGCGCCACTCCGGGATGGCATGGACAATTGCGGTTGCTCCTCGTTTTCCGGCGCGGCTTTCGAAATCGGCGGGCCCTCCCATTGGAAAGCGCGTCTGGGGCCATACGGAGTTGAGCTTTCCCACGACCGCGCCGCGACATTGGTTAAACCTTTTTACCGATGAAGGAATGGAGGTCCAGGGTACGGGGCGCGCGGCCATGGCGGAGATCCTGCGCCATTTCCCCGTTGCTCTTCTGACAGCGCTTCCGGATTGAGTTTGGCCGTATGTTTGCTCACGAACATGTCGGGATGCTCGAGCGGGAAGGACGAACCCGGGTCGTCGTGGAACGAGTTCGCCCGGAAATCGATTGCGGCGCGTTTCCAGCCAAACGCATCGTCGGAGAGTCCGTCGTGGTGGAGGCGGACATCTTTACCGATGGCCACGATTTGGTCGCAGGTGAACTTTTGTATCGGCGCGTACCGGAAGAGGCGTGGCGACGGCAGCCGATGAAGTTGCTTGGCAATGACCGATGGCGGGGCGAATTCCCGGCCAGCGAACTGGGGCGATACGAGTACACGGTAGAAGGCTGGATCGACCGGTTCGGAACGTGGCGGACCACCTTGATGAAGCGCATCGACTCCGGCCATGACGTCCGTGCGGAGTTCCTGACAGGCGCCGGCCTGATGGAAGAGGCTGCGTCGCGAGCGGCGCATGAGGACGCCGCCAAACTTCACGATTGGGCGCGCGTGCTGTGCGACGTCGGCGATCCGGAGCGCGGCGAGACCGCGCTTGCGGACGAGGCGGCGGATCTGGCCCAGCGATATCCCGACCGGCGGTTCGCAGTCCGTTACGGGAAGGAACTGAGCGTGGTTGTCGACCGCGTCAAAGCGCGTTACTCGACGTGGTACGAGCTGTTTCCACGATCGTGTTCGTCCGAGCCGGGCCGCCATGGGACCCTGCGGGATTGCGAGGCCCGCCTCCCTTACATAGCCGCGATGGGCTTCGACGTGTTGTATCTTCCACCCATACATCCTATCGGGCGGACATCTCGAAAGGGCAAGAATAACGAGGGGGCAGCGGGGCCGGAAGACGTCGGCAGCCCTTGGGCAATCGGGTCCGAAGCCGGCGGACACACCAGCATCCACCCGGAACTGGGGACGATGGACGATTTCGAGCGGCTGATGGCAAAGGCCCAGGGCCACGGAATCGAGATCGCTCTGGATCTGGCGTTACAGTGCTCACCCGACCATCCCTATGTGCGGCAGCACCCGGAATGGTTCCGCAAGCGTCCGGACGGCTCGATTCAGTATGCGGAGAATCCGCCGAAGAAGTATGAAGACATTTTCCCCCTGGATTTCGAGACGCCGCAGTGGCGGGAGCTGTGGGTGGAGTTAAGGGGCGTCGTGCTCTCGTGGATCGCACACGGAGTACGCATTTTCCGGGTTGACAATCCGCATACCAAGGCGCTGGCATTCTGGGAATGGATGATCGGCGAGGTCAAGGCGAATCACCCGGACGTCCTGTTCCTGGCGGAGTCGTTTACACGTCCGAAACTGATGTACCGTCTCGCCAAGCTTGGGTTTTCCCAGTCCTACACTTACTTCACCTGGCGCAACACAAAACCGGAGTTGACCAACTACTTCCGGGAACTCACGGAAACCGGCGCGCGCGAGTTCTTCCGGCCGAACCTGTGGCCGAACACGCCCGACATTCTCCCGGAGTATCTGCAGGTTGGAGGGCGTGCGGCCTTCATGATCCGCCTTATCCTTGCCGCTACGCTGGGGGCAAACTACGGGATCTACGGGCCGGCTTTCGAGCTCTGCGAAAACAGCGTCCGCCAACCGGGCGGCGAAGAGTACCTCAACTCCGAGAAGTACGAGCTGAAGCATTGGGATCTGGCCAGTACGTCGAGCCTGAAGGAACTCATCGCGCACATCAACCGGATCCGCCGCGAGAACCCCGCCCTACAGAGCGATGCCGGTCTGCAATTTCACGAGACAGACAATCCAGCGGTGATCTGTTACAGCAAGACAACCAAGGATCTTTCGGACATTATCATCGTCGTCTGCAACCTCGACGCGTTCCATACGCAGACGGGCTGGGTGAACCTGGATCTGGCCGCGCTCGGCCTGGATGCGGGCCGGATGTTTCAAGCGCACGATCTGCTCAGCGACGGCCGCTATCTATGGAATGGCGCCCGCAACTACTTTGAGCTGACGCCGGAGAGCCTTCCGGCGCATGTGATGAAGGTTCGAAAGTGGGTCCGGACCGAGAGGGATTTCGACTACTATTTCTAGGTGGAGTCATGCAAGCTTCCGTACAGACGCCTTGGTTGAGCGACTACGACCTGTACTTGTTCGGCGAAGGCACTCATCTTCGCGCTTACGAGAAACTGGGCGCGCACCAGGGCGAGGTAGAGGGACGGCGCGGAGTGCACTTCGCGGTGTGGGCGCCCAACGCCGAACGGGTCACGGTCATCGGGGAGCACAACGGATGGAACCCAGAGGCGCATCCGATGCAGTTACGGCCCGCGGCGGGGATGTGGGAGACGTTCGTTCCGGATATCGGACCGGGGGCGCTCTATAAGTACCACATTGTCTCGCGCCAGAATGGCTATCGGGTGGACAAAGCCGACCCTTACGGCTTTGCCGCCGAGATCCGTCCGCACACGGCGTCGCGCGTGTGGGATCTGGCGAGCTATGGCTGGGAGGATGGCGAATGGATGGCGACACGGGCGGCGAGGAATTCGCTAGACTCGCCAGTTTCCATCTATGAGGTTCACCTGGGCTCCTGGAAGCGAGTCCCCGAGGAGGGCAACCGATGGCTCACCTACCGCGAGATAGCCGTTCAACTCGCCGACTATGTGCACGACGCGGGTTTTACGCACGTCGAGTTTCTGCCGGTCACCGAGCACCCGTTCGACGGTTCCTGGGGCTACCAAACCATTGGCTACTTTGCGCCGAGCAGCCGCTTCGGAACGCCGGCGGACTTCATGTTTCTGGTGGACTATCTCCACCGGCGCGGAATCGGCGTCATTCTGGATTGGGTTCCGGCGCATTTTCCGAAAGACGAGGCAGGCCTGGGCTATTTCGACGGCACGCATCTTTACGAGCACGCCGACCCGCGTCAGGGGGAGCAACCGGATTGGAACACGTTCGTCTTCAACTACGGCCGGCGTGAAGTGCAGAGCTTCCTGACCGGGAATGCGCTGTTCTGGTTTGACAAGTACCACGTGGACGGCCTGCGCGTCGATGCCGTCGCATCCATGGTCTATCTCGACTACGGAAGGGGGGAAGGCCAGTGGATCCCGAATCGATATGGCGGAAAGGAGAACCTGGACGCGGTGGATTTCCTGCGGCGAGTCAACGCGCAGGTCTATGCCGCCTATCCGGACACGATGATGGTGGCCGAAGAATCCACGGCGTGGCCCATGGTCACCCGCCCGGTTCACCTGGGCGGACTGGGGTTCGGCCTAAAGTGGAATATGGGCTGGATGCACGACACATTGGATTACATGTCGCTCGATCCGGTCTTCCGCAGCTACCAGCACAGCAAAATCACTTTCAGCCTGCTGTACGCTTTCACGGAAAACTTCGTCTTGCCTTACTCCCATGACGAAGTTGTGTACGGCAAACGGTCCATGATCGGCAAAATGCCGGGCGACGACTGGCAAAAGTTCGCTAACTTAAGGCTCCTCTATGGCTTTATGTTCGGCCATCCCGGCAAGAAGCTGCTCTTCATGGGCGGAGAGTTCGGCCAGTGGTCGGAGTGGAGTCACGACGCCGGCCTCGACTGGCATCTTCTGCAGTATCCCTTGCACTCCGGATTGTTGCGGTGGGTCCGAGACCTGAACACGTTTTATCGGGGCCAGCCATCGCTTTTCGAAGTGGATTTCGATTCGTCCGGGTTCGAGTGGGTGGACGGCAGCGATTCCCAGCGAAGCGTAATCTGCTTTATCCGAAGGGGAAAGAAGCCCGTGGACGTGACCTTGTTCGTCTGCAATTTCACGCCTGTCCCGAGGCACAATTACCGCGTCGGCGTTCCCGTGGACTGCCTTTGGCGAGAGGCGCTGAACAGCGACGCCCCATTATATGGCGGCAGCGGCCAGGGAAACATCGGCGGGGCGGCGGCCACGCCTTTGCCAATTCACGGCCGCCCGTATTCGTTGAGTCTGACGCTTCCGCCGCTAGGCGTTGTGGTCTTCCAGCCCGAGGTACGGGATGCTTCGTAATCGCCCGGAAGGACGCCGATGAAGAAGCCTGGAAGCGCGACAGATCCGCTCTGGTACAAAGATGCGGTGATCTATGAATTGCACGTGCGGGCCTTCTTCGACAGCAATAACGATGGGATCGGCGATTTTCCGGGCCTGATTCAAAAACTCGACTACCTCAGGGATTTGGGCGTAACCTGCCTGTGGCTGCTGCCCTTCTTTCCGTCCCCGCTCAAAGACGACGGCTACGATATTTCCGACTACGTGAACGTGCATCCCATGTATGGAACCGTGGAGGATTTTCGTGCGTTTCTGGCTGCGGCGCACGAACGGGAATTGCAGGTACTGATCGAGCTGGTAATGAATCACACCTCCGACCAGCATCCCTGGTTTCAGCGGGCCCGCCACGCGCCCAAAGGGTCGCCTGAACGGGATTTCTACGTTTGGAGCGATACCGACCAGAAATACGCCGGTGCGCGGATTATCTTCACGGATACGGAAAAATCGAATTGGACGTGGGATCCCGTGGCCCAGGCGTACTTCTGGCACCGGTTTTTCTCGCACCAGCCGGACTTGAACTACGACAACCCCAAAGTGGTCGAGGAAATGTTCGGCGTGGTGCGTTACTGGCTGGACTTGGGAGTGGACGCCCTGCGAATCGACGCCATTCCGTACCTGATAGAGCGTGAAGGGACTACCTGCGAGAATCTTCCCGAGACTCACATGGTGGTCAAGAGCCTGCGGCGGGAGATTGACGCGGGCCACGAGAACCGCATGATCCTGGCCGAAGCGAATCAGTGGCCCACGGATGTTCGGCCCTATTTTGGCGAGGGAGACGAATGTCACATGGCATTTCACTTTCCGCTGATGCCGCGCATTTACGTGGCGCTGCGCCAAGAGGACCGGCTGCCGATCACCGACATCATGGCGCAAACCCCGGAGATTCCCGAGACGTGCCAGTGGGCGCTGTTTCTACGAAACCACGACGAACTGACGCTGGAGATGGTGACCAATGACGAGCGCGATTACATGTACCTGGCCTACAGCACCGACTCCAGGATGCGGATTAATCTGGGCATCCGCCGCCGCCTGGCAACGCTGTTGGACAACAACCGGCGCCGCATCGAACTTCTGAACAGCCTGCTCTTTTCATTTCCAGGAACGCCGGTGGTCTATTATGGCGACGAAATAGGAATGGGGGACAACATTTACCTGGGCGATCGGAACGGGGTGCGAACTCCCATGCAGTGGAACGGGGACCGCAACGCGGGTTTTTCGCGGGCCACGCCGGCCAAGCTTTACAGCCCTGTCGTCATGGACCCGATCCTGGGTTACCAGGCCGTGAATGTGGAGGCGCAACAAGGCGATCCCTCGTCGCTGCTGAGCTGGATGCGCAACATGATCGCGTTGCGCAAGCTGTTTCGCGTGTTTGGCCGGGGCACGTTGAGATTTCTCGATCCGCCCAATCGCAAAGTGCTGGCGTATATCCGGCGGTATGAGGAGCAGCAGGTGCTGTGCGTCGCCAATCTGTCGCGATTTGCACAGCCCGTCGATCTGGAATTGCCGGAATTGGAGGGGGCGACGCCGGTGGAGATGCTCGGGTACGTGGATTTTCCGCCCATCGGAAAGCAGCCATACCGGCTGACGCTCGCGCCCTACGGTTTCCTGTGGCTGGAATTGCACGGCCAGCCTCAACCGGAAGCCGCCGGCGGTGTGGCATCGTCGCCGGTGGTGGCGGATACCTGGGAAAGTCTGCTGGAAGGCGCGGGGCGATACCGGTTGGAATCGATGGCGCTTCCGGAATACCTGCCGAAGCAGCGATGGTTTGGCGGAAAGGCGAGGCGCATCCGCGCCACCAGGATCGCAGACTGGATGGCTCTTCCGGAATCGGCGGCGGTTCTGGTCCTGGTGGAAGTAGAGTACGAAAAAGGAGAGCCGGAAACGTACTTCCTCCCCCTTGAGCTGGCCATCGGCAAGGATGCGGACGTGTTGCGAGAGGCGGCCCCAGGCAACATCCTGTCGCCGGCCATTTTTCATGGCGAACCGGGATTCTTACATGACGCCCTCAGCGACGATGGCGTTTGCGCCGCCTTACTGTCTTTTGTCGAGCAGGGCAAACACGCGCCATCGCGAAAAGGCTCGATCCGGGGAGCGCCGGGGGCGCAATTTGAGGCGATCCGCGGTCCCGCGGAAACCTCCCTGGCGGTTCGTCGCGGATCCGCGGAACAGAGCAATACTTCGCTGTTCTACGGCGACCGGCTGATCCTGAAGCTGTTTCGCCGCCAGCAAGCCGGGCCGAATCCGGATTGCGAAATTGGGCAATATCTGACTGAGAAAGCGCACTTCGACGGCATACCGCCATTCGCCGGCGCCATCGAGTATGTTCCCGCGGATGGAGAACCGGCCACGCTGGCGATGCTTCAGGGCCTGGTGGCAAACCAGGGAGACGGTTGGACGCTGACCCTGGAAGAACTGGCGCGTTATTACGAGAATTGCGCAACCGTTGAATTCCCGGAAGGCGGGAACACGGCGGCCGGCGATCCAATGGACCTGGCGAAACAGGAACCATCGCAGTTGGCGCGGGACCATGTCGGCATCGCGCTCGAGTCGGCCGCCAAGCTCGGGCGCCGAACGGCCGAGCTGCACCTGGCGCTGGCTTCCGCCACCGGCGACCCGGCGTTCGAGCCGGAAATCCCGGCGCCAGGCGATGTACAGAGCCTGCTGGCGGGTTTCCACCAGGATGCCGCTCACGTTCTCGATCTCCTGAAAGACAGCGTCGCAGGCCTGCCGGACGAGATTATCGACCTGGCCGGTTCCGTGCTGGGCCGCCGAAGACAGATCCTGGACAGCTTTAGCATGGAGCCGGGAGATGGCGTGCTCGGCCGATACACGCGGGTTCACGGCGATTATCATCTCGGTCAGGTATTGCAGGTCAAGACAGACTACATCATCCTCGATTTCGAAGGCGAGCCTGCGCGTCCCATCGCAGAGCGGCGGGCCAAGGCTTCCCCGCTGAAAGACGTAGCGGGCATGCTCCGGTCCCTGAGTTACGCCGCCTATTCAGGATTGTTCGGCTACACCGCGCGCCGGCCGGAGGATTGGGACAGCCTGCATCCCTGGGCGCGGCTATGGGAGCGGTCGATGGGCGCGGAGTTCCTGCGCGCTTATCGCAATATGGCTCAGTGCGCCCAGTTCCTTCCATCCGCCGAAGAGAACTTTCGAAAACTGCTCGCAATCCATTTGATGCACAAAGCCCTGTATGAGCTTTCGTACGAATTGAACAACCGCCCCACTTGGGTGCGCATCCCCCTGATGGGGATCTTGTCGCTATCGCTCGAAGCCGGAGGACGTGAGTGGACCTGGATGCCGTCCCAGAGCCGGAAGTAGAACGGCTCGAACAACTCGGAAGCGCGGACCTGGTGGTCGGCATTCTCGACCCGGAGCATGCCGCTGGCGCCGGCGCAGTGATGCGGGAGGCTCTTGCGGAACTCTCCCCGGCGGCGCGGGCAGTGGTGGTCTGCAATAACGGCGTTCATGGCGGTCCAGACCCGGCAAAGGCCGAGTTGTCCGGCAGCGACCAGGCCTTGACGGTCTTTTCTTACGGCCTGACGCCCGCCGGTCCAGCGGGGACATCGCTGCAGAGCGTGTCCGGCGCTTATCGAATTGTCCTCGCGGTGGCCGGGAAGCTGGGGGTTCGCGCATGCGGCGTGATCGCCTCCGATCCGCAGACCGCGACGGCCCAATGGATTCACCAGCTACTAAAGCCGGTGGTAAGTCTGGGATTCGATCTGGTTGGGCCGCGCTACACGCGCCACAAAATGGAAGGTCTTCTGAACCGGAGCATCCTTTCCCCGCTGCACCGGGCGCTCTACGGCGTGCAGCTACGGAATCCCATGGGCCCGGACTTCGGACTCTCCGGCAGGCTCCTGCAGCGGGTCCTGGGCCAGGGGTCCAATTCCCGGCGCAAGAATCAAATCGATCTGGTGGGATCGATTGCAGCCACCGCGGCATCCGGGGGATTTCAGATTTGCGAATCGCATCTGGGCGTGCGCACGCAGGCGCCCACGGACTGGCTGAACCTGAGTTCCCTGCTGGCGGAAGTTCTGGGGCCAGTGTTTCTCGAAGTCGAAAGGCAAGCGGCGTTCTGGCAAGGCGTGCGGGGATCGAAACCGGCCCCGCAATTCGGCCAGCCCGAAGCTGCGTCCGACGACGCCGGCGCCGTGGACGTACAGCGCATGATCGAATCGTTTCAATTGGGAGCACAGAACCTTCAGGATGTGTGGGGGCTGGTACTGCCACCTACAACGCTGTTGGAGTTAAGGAAGGTGTCGCGGCTGCCCCCGGACCGGTTCCGTATTCCCGACGAGGTGTGGGTTCGGATTGTCTACGACTTTGCGCTCGGCCACCGCCTTCAGGCCATCAGCCGCGATCATCTGCTGCGATCGATTACGCCGCTGTACCTGGGATGGATCGCTTCTTACGCGCTCGAAGTGGAGACGGCCGGGCCCGCGGAGCGAGAGGCGCGGATGGAGACTCTGTGCAGGGCATATGAAGCGAACAAATCGTACCTGGTTTCCCGTTGGCGATGGCCCGACCGCTTTAATCCGTAACGATTTCGGCCGAGGAGGGACAAATATATGTGGAATGACGTTGGACAGGCGCTCACGCAATCGATGACGAGAATGCTCAGTCAACTGGCCAGCCTTTTGCCTGGCATCGCGGCCCTGATCGCGGCGCTGTTGGTTTCGGCCCTGCTGGCGTGGGTTCTTGCCGCCATCGCCCGGCGGTCGCTTATGGGTATCGATTTCGATACGCGCGTCGCTCAATGGGGCTTCCCGACATTGGAAGAGTGGTCGCCCTCGAAGAGCCCATCACGGCTGGTGGCCCGAGCGCTGGCATGGACGGTGATGTTTACCGGGTTTCTCATCGGCATTTCCGCCTTCGACGCGACCCTGACTTCCCAATTGGTCAGCCGCCTATTCGCCTATTTGCCGAACGTGCTGGCAGCGGTGTTGGTTCTGGCCGCTGGGGGCGTCATTGCCCGCTTTCTGGCGCGCAGCGTGCTGATCGGAGCCGTGAACATGAATCTTCAGTACGCACGCCTGCTGAGCGCCGGCGTGAAATGGCTGGTAACCGTACTGGCGGTGGCGATGGCGCTCGAACACCTGGGCATCGGCGGCGATATTATCCGTTTGGCATTCGCGATTCTGTTTGGTGGAATTGTCCTCGCGCTGGCTCTGGCGGTGGGACTCGGCTCGAAAGAACTGGTGAGCCGATCCCTCGACCGCGAGGCAGGCAAGACATCCAGCCCGAACGTGCGGGAGCCGGTCGGCCATTTGTAGCGGCCTGAAGTAGAATGTACAGTTGGACCAGTCGGACGCGACTTACCAGGCCGCCATCGAATCGCTCGGGCGCTGCTGTTGCCAATGGGGCCTGAAGGCCTCCGGAGGCCGGCTTGGACACCAGCAGATTTGGGCGCGCGACAGCATGATCGCTTCGCTGGGCGCCCGATTTGCGCCGGACAACCGGATTCAAGACGCGCTCCGGGCGAGTCTGGCCTTGCTCAAGCGCCACCGCGCGTCGGGAGGGGCAATCCCGAACAACGTGGATTGCGCCACTCTCCGTCCCAACTTCCGAGCATACGCCGATGGAGGGCTGTGGTGGGTGATCGGTAGTGTGTGCCTGGCGCCCGACCCCGAGGTGGTGCGAGAGGTTCTCCGCTGGTACGAGTACCAGGATGTGGATCAAAGCGGCTTGCTCAGCATGCAGGAAGGCTCGGACTGGCAAGACCTTTTCTGCACGCGCGGCAAAGGGTTGTACCTCAATTGTCTCTATGTGCTCGCGTTGCGCTGCGCGGCGGAGCTGTTTGAGGGTGAAGAGGGCGATCTGCTGCGCCGACGGGCTTCTTTGGTCTCGGACCGCATCAATTCCAGTTTTTGGTACGAAGGCGACGGAAACGTTATGCGGCATCTGTCTCAAACGTTCAGTACCGAAGGAGCGCCCGGGAGCGATTCATTGGGACGCCTCCGATGGGTGCCCGAGAAACGGCGCCTGGTCGATGAGCGATATTACCTGCCGTACCTCGCGTTTCGCAGTGTGGGCGAGTGGTTCGATTCGTTCGGCAACCTCCTTGCGATTCTGGCCGGGGTCGCCGACCAACCGCGGACGGACGCCATACTGGACTTCATATCTCGACACTCGCTCGACATCTGGCCGCTCCGCAGCCTTACGCCAGTCATACGTCCCGGAGACGCGGACTGGCGCGATTATTATGGCTCGCTCAACGTTCCGCATCGCTACCATAATGGCGGCGTATGGCCATTCCTTGGAGGATTTTACATAGCCGCTCTGGTGAAGGCCGCAAGAATCGATGCCGCCGGCGTCGTCTGCCGGAGGCTGGCGGAATTGAACCAGGCCGGACAGTTCAATGAGTGGCACCATGGTGAGACCGGAGAAGCAATGGGCGTTCAGGATCAAGCCTGGTCGGCGGGAATGTACTTGTTTGCTTGGGAGTGCATGCGCCGCAACCGGGTCGTATTGCCGTGCGCCTAGGCATTGATTCTAATGGTGGGCGCGACAGGACTCGAACCTGTGACCTCCTGCGTGTGAAGCACGATATCGTCTTCCATTTTATTGATGACACAGGCACTTACAAACACGCCGTTGACGTAATCATCGTATAAGACGCCAAATTTCCGCCCAAAACTCCGCCCAAAACGATTTGGGCGGCAACTGACATATATCGCTTTAGATGCACCAGAAACGGGGGGCAATAATTCTCGGTAACTGGGATGTTCACTTGACGCAGGTAGCCACTACAGGTTGTGGTCTGCCTCGGAGCCGATGGCATAGCATTTCACCATCGCCTTGTAAGGTACCGGCGCCACCGCAACCGCCTGTTGCACGAGTCGGTAGAATAACTTGCCTCGGCTTTTCGAGTTCCGCCGGTTGAATCGGAACGTGAACTCGTCCAGATAGCAGTCCAGGTGTTCCCGGCTCACGGCTCCCTGGCGCGTTCCCAGCAGCCAGCGCTTCAACAGTGCCGCGACGAGGTGCACCAGCGGCAGCAACTCCGAGGCCGACTGCTTTTTGCCTGTGAGCACTGTGACCTGGTGAGCGTAGCCTTTGGCTGCCACTCCGCCATAGCCTGGCCAGCCATCCGTGTGGATCATGCTGCCGGGCTCGATGTTCTCCGCTATAAATGACTCCAGACTCTCGGCGGAAGCGTCCGCGATCCGGCGCATTCGGATGCGTCCAATGCCGGCGCCATCTTCTTGAGCAGCGATGATTACCAAAGCCTTGGTCTCCGTCTGCCGCCCGCGAACGCCCTCTTCCGGCCCACCCACAAAAGTCTCGTCGACTTCTGCCGGTAAGTCGGTCGCGTCCATGGCGGACCATCGCTCGCCTCAACTTGTGCAACCACGTCCAGGCAGTCTTATAGCTTCCCAAGCCAAGCACTCTCTGCAGACCCAGCGCGCTGGTCCCGTTCTTCTGGCTTGTCACCCACCACAGGGTGCGAAACCACAGCACCAACGGCTTGCGCGTTTCCTGAAAGATGGTCCCAGCGGTCACCGAGGTTTGATGCCCGCAATCGCCGCATTCCAGACGCACCGACCGAAACGGCCACGCCTTGCGACCCCACAACGCGGACACCGAAATCCCTCCGGCCAGCGCAGCCGGAACAGGTACACCCGGCAAGCCTCCTCGGTACTGAAGCGAGTCTCCAACTCGTTGATATTTCGAGGGTAGTCGTCCATAGCCCCCAACCTCGACCCCTCATACTCTCCAGAAACTTCCCCCTCTCTGACACGGGAATCGGCCCCGCTGGTTTTGCTTTTGCAGTGGCTGGCCGGTGCAGCGTTCGCTGAGGCAGCAGTAAGTTCTTCGCGGACCTCAAAGCGGCCTTCCTCGCGTTTCCGCGCGGAGAAGGCGTGGCCGGTCTGGACGTGGTCCGAAAGACTGGGCAGTTCCGCCCATATCGGAAGTTCTTCTGTCGATTTCAGGAGGGTTGCCGGGGTTTCACCTGTGCTGCAGTAGGCCAGTGGGCACGTGGCGAGTCCCTTGGATTAACGCTCCGAGTTTGGCGAACCAATTCGCGGAGCGGCTCGCCGTCTCCGTGAATGCGGTCGATCTCCGGTGTTTCGCATGCCAATCGCTCCCCAGGGCACCCATGTAGATGTTTGTGCAATGCTTGCACTCGGCGATGTGCGCAAGAATTGGCTCGTCCGATTCCATGATCACGGCCCGAACCAGGAAGTCCGGAGGGCATACGTTCGTCGGACCTAGACCATATTCCGCACCCGCGCCGGCGCGCCCGTAAATCACCTGGCCCTTGCGGCACTTGCGGCACTCCAGAGTCAGCATTTTCTAATCCAAGGATGAGCCTGGAGGAAAGCATAGGTTTGGCTCTGGTT
>OBLW0100000145.1_pt1 | contig 56847 bp, 47 predicted proteins | sample 1520161 | NCBI WGS metagenome assembly OBLW01 (sample SAMEA3539309, study PRJEB22396) | soil metagenome | biome: tundra; feature: field; material: soil | place: USA | collected 2010-05 | depth 0.15 m
CCGTGACTTACTGAAAACCACTTATAACTTATCCATAAGTGCTCGCTAACTCCGAAACGCAATCCCTGTTTGCGGGCTGCCTTCTGCCAGTCGCCCAGGATATCTCTCTTCGGGCCCATGTTTACTGCATTCCAGCGCGTGTACTTGGAATTCCATAAGTCGAAGTTATCGTGGTGAACGCCCATGCTGAAGAAGTATTTTGCGCCTGCCTTCTTATAGAGACCCATGAGGTGATCGGGGTCCCACTTGGCGGCCTTCCAGTTATCCACGATGTCTTTGTAGCCGACTTTGGAGGGATGGCCGTAGGTTTCAACGTGGTACCTGTACTGCTCCGATCCCTGCATGTACATGTTGCGGGCATACCAGTCGCCATCTTCGATTGCCGATTGCGGTCCCCAGTGAGACCAGATGCCGAACTTCGCATCGCGGAACCAGTTGGGGATCTGGTAGGACTGAAGAGACTCCCTGGTTCCTTCGAATCCCTTGGCCTGGGCTTTTACATACTTTGAGAGAGCGAGGGCGGAACATGCACCGCCCAATGACTTAAGCAAATCGCGCCTGTTCAATGCCATTGCTGTGGTTCCTTTCGTGAGCTGTTCGCTTGTGAGATCCGGATTGCGCTCTTCCCCGCCGGGGCGGGAGTGCGGATTTTATTTCGAATCCGAAGCCTCGATTAACTGGCGGAGGCGTTGCTCCGCATCAGCGTTCCAGTAGCCGCAGTCGAGTTCGAAGAAGACAGAGGTGTACGGGATGGTCATTTCCGTTTTGATGAGAAGGATGCTGAAGACCTGGGCAGATTGATCGAGCTTTGCAATGATCTTGTCGTGCGGGATGTACTGAACGCGTGCGCCCTGGAGGATGGCGCCGAGTTGCTTGCGGTAGTCTTCGATACCCGGCGCGTCGATTTCAGGGACGAAGGTGAGTTCCCTGTCCGCATAGACGTTGGCGCGGACGTGGCTGCATGCGGTAACGGCATCGAGAACGTGCTGCACGACATGAAGCTGCTCGGCGCCGGAGACGATGGTTACGATGCCGGGCTTTGATTGCGCGGGGTAGGCGGAATCGGCGACGACGATCCAGTTGCGATGGCCGAAGAGCGGCAGGATGTCGCTAAGTTGGGTTTTCCAATCTGACGTTAAAGAGCGGGTCATTGCTTGTTCCCTTCGTTCTATCTCTACTTCAGTTCTTCGTCCTGGCAGACGGCGACTTTGCCGCACTTGCCAGAGGCCATCAGCGAGTATGCGTCTGCAGCGTCGTCCAGTGCGAAACGGTGGGTGATGATGTCGGCGGGATGCAGGTTCCAGCGGACAAGGCGCTCGACCAACTCTTCCATGAGCCACGTTGATGTCACCCAGGATCCGTAGATGGTTTTCTGATCGTGAATGATGTCGGGCGAGGGATTGAATTCGACCGTGCCACCTTCTCCGAGGAAGACGATCTTTCCCCACTTGCGTGTGGCGCGGATGGCGGTGGTACGGGCGACGCTGTTGGCCGAGCAGTCTACGGCACGTTCGACGCCGAAGCCGCCGGTCAGTTCCCTTACCTGGTCAACATTATCCGAGCCTGAGGTGAAAACTGCGTCGCAGAGGCCGAGGTCGAGGGCGATTTGCATGCGCTCGGGAACTACATCGATGCCGATGATTTTGTTTGCGCCGAGTTTGCGGCAGAGTGCGCCGGTGGCCAGTCCAACAGGACCGAGGCCAGTGATGAGCACGGCGTGATTACCGTTGATGCCGATCTTCTCGAGGCCCTCATAGACGGTGCCGAAGCCGCAGGCGACCTGCGCGCCGTCGGCATAGGAGAGCGCATCGGGCAGTGCGATGAGGTCTTTCTCTTCCGCGATCATGTACTCGGCCATGCCGCCGTCACGCTGCCACCCATAGGCGCGGCGATACTTGGTGCTAGTGCAGGAGATCATGTAGCCGCGGCGGCAATCGTTGCACACTCCGCAGCCGGAGATGTGGTAAACGATGACGCGATCGCCAGGCCAGAAGCGGCGGCAGCCCTCGCCGGCGGCCACAACCAGCCCGCAGGGTTCGTGTCCGACGATGACGCCCTGATAGCCTTCAGGACCTTTGCCAAGATGCTCGTGATAGATGCAGCGGATATCCGAGCCGCAGATGGTGGAGGCCTTGACGCGCAACAGAACTTCTCCGTGGCCGGGTGTTGGCACGGGCACAGTGCGCAGTTCGACGGTCGAGTTGCCGGGCAGGTACGCCGCGGTCATGGTGTCTTTCATGGCTTTCATCTCCGTTGATGGAGCAGGTTAGTGAATCTCGGAATCGGTCGTTGTCGTGAAGCCGATATTCCCTCAGGGGCTAAAGCCCCCGGCTATTTTACTGATTTTATGTACGGGCTAAAGCCCGTACCCTTCACCTGTTGCTCGATGCCCTCAATTCACCTATTGCCCCATACCCTCATCAACAGGCGCGTCAAGAGACTCTTCAATGTGCTCCTTCTCGATGCTGATTTGGTGATCCGTTTTTATGGCGGTGTGACTTCTCCGTTCGTGTCCCAGAGCGCCTCCCAGGTCTGGCCGTCCTTCCAGAGGAAGACCTGGCCTTTGATCAGGCGGCAGTTGCGGTCGATGGCGGCGATTGCGCGCATCTCTTCGCCGGTCAAAGGATCAGATGTTACGCATTCAAGATTTTCTCGGTAGTGATGAACGGAAAACGGAATGGGCGTTTGCCCACGCTGTACCGCCCACTTGATGCAAACTTCCGCGGCATTGATGCCGTGGCGCTGAGCGATTTCGCGAATGACTGGGTCTTCGGTGGGGGTTGTGTCTTCAGGCGTGCGGTCGCGCTCCGGGCGGCCGGGCGAGCCGATGGGACAGTAGCCGATGGGCTGAATGCCGTTATCGAGAACGAATTTGAAAAGCTCCGGCTGCTGAAAGTGCGGGTGCAACTCCATTTCATTTACAGCGGGCTTGATGCGGGCGTCGCGGAGGACCAACTTGAGCTTGGGGACGGTCATGTTGGAAGTGCCGATGTGACGTACCAGACCGAGGCCCACGAGCTCCTCCATCTTTCGCCAGGTCTTCATGTAGTTCTCGTGGATGTAAGGCCTTGCGTCTGGACTGCGGGAGGTGACATCGCAATGCGGCGGATGGAAATTCGGAAAGGGCCAGTGGATGAGGTAGAGGTCGAGGTAATCGAGTCGAAGATCGGCGAGCGATTTGCGGCAGGAGGCAATGACATCGTTCTCCCCGTGCTTGTCGTTCCACAATTTGGAAGTGATCCAGAGTTCCTCGCGCTTGATTCCGTTGCGCAGAATTGCCTGGAGCGATGCGCCGACCTCGGGTTCGTTGCCATACACTGAGGCGCAATCGAAATGGCGGTAGCCGACCGCGGCTGCTCCGGTGACTGCCTCGGCAACCTGGCCCGCGGTGACATGATCGGACCCGAATGTGCCCAGACCAACTGCGGGCATGGTGGCGCCGGTAGAGAGCTCTCGTTGGGGGACCTTCGCCGGGTCAATCGGTACGGATTTGCTCTTGATTGCGTCGCTCATTCCAATTCCTTGCCGACAAGAAGGCTATCTCCAACGGCAACCGCGGCGCAACTGTGCCCTTCCCGATGGCGTGAAGACTTCTTGCGCCCAACGACGAAACTCAGGAACGCGGTGGCGATGTTCGCTCTTCGGCGGTGGCCAAGTGGCTTCGTGGTTGCGCGCGGGCAAGCTTTCGGAGGCGTCAGGATTGCGGGGAATCCGGCAACGAAGTGAGGGATGCCCAGATGAAGTCGAGCAGGAATGCGGCATCGGCAGCCGGTGGCGCTTCGCTTTGCGTGAGCAGCCTGCGCTGAATAATTCCCCTGGTCATGTCAGCGATGAGCCACGCGGTTCTCTCTGGATCCAGGCGACGAATCTCGCCTTGTTGCGAAGCCTTTTCGATTGCCTCTGCGAGGCGATGCACGGGCTCGCGGAGCCAGTCGCGGTATTGACTTCGCGTGTAGGCCAGAGAGCCGGATTCAGAGTCCATGATGCGAAAAAAATCCTTGTTGGCTTCTGCCCGTTCAAGCCGGGCCATGACGAAGGCGCGGATTTTTTCTTTCAGGCCGTTTGCAGCATCGATGCGATGGAGCGTGCTCTTCTTCAGAGTCTTCATATCGTGATCGAGAACGGCTTTGTAGATTTCGGTCTTGGAGCGGAAGTATAGATAGAGGGTGCCCTTGGCGACTCCCGCCTCTTTGGCTATCTCGTCCATGATTCCGAACGCAAACCCTCTGCGCGCGAACACGGTGCGCGCGGCATCGACAATTTCTGTGCGGCGAAATTCCGAGACAACCTGCTGTTTGGTCTTCATCGCGGATTCGGGGTTTTGCCTCCGAGTTCTGTCACGTTCAAACCAACTGACTGACTAGTATATTAGACTGACTCTATGGTCAGCAGAATAACTGAAGACGCGGGCGGCGCTCATGCCGACTGGAAGCCGTCGGTAAATCCGTGGCTGGTTGCGACTTCAGTGATGCTTGCGACCTTCATGGTGGTGCTTGACTCTTCGGTTGCGAATGTGGCGCTGCCGCATATCGCGGGGAGCCTTTCGGCTTCAACGGATGAGTCGACGTGGGTGCTTACCAGCTACCTGGTTGCAAATGCGATCATGCTGCCGGCGGCTGGGTGGATTGCGCGGAGGATCGGGCGCAAGCGGCTGCTGATGATTTCAATCCTCGTGTTCACGGCCGCGTCGCTGCTGTGCGGAGTGGCGATCGACATGCCTATGTTGATCATGGCGCGGGTGCTGCAGGGACTGGGCGGCGGCGGGATGCAACCGCTGGCGCAGTCAATTCTGCTGGAGAGTTTTCCGCCGCAAAAGCACGGGACGGCCATGGCCGCTTATGGCATGGGGATTGTGGTGGCGCCGGTGATTGGGCCGACGCTGGGCGGATGGATTACCGACAGCTATTCGTGGCGCTGGATCTTCTACATCAATCTGCCGGTGGGGCTGCTGGCGCTGTTCATGGCCAACCTATTCATCGAAGATCCACCGTATCTGCGCCATGCGTTCAAAGGGGCAATCGATTATCTCGGCTTCGGGCTGATGGCGGTGTGGCTGGGCACGATGCAGCTGGTGCTGGACAAGGGTCAGGAAGCGGACTGGTTCGAGGCCAACTGGATCTGCGTGGTGACAGCGGTTTGCGTGGCAGCTTTTGTGGGCTTTGTTGTGCGCGAGCTTACGAATCGAGAACCCATTGTGCAGCTGCACATTCTGCTGAACCGCAATTTTGGCATGGGGACGCTAATCGCGACTCTCTACGGCTTCGCGCTTTACGGCGTGACGGCACTGTTGCCGCTGTATCTGCAGACCACCATGGGCTACTCGGCGTTCGACAGTGGACTGGCCGTGAGTCCGCGCGGGCTGGGCTCCATGCTTGCCATGCTGATGGTGGGAATTTTGGTTAATTATGTTGACGGCCGCATTCTTCTCGCGCTTGGCTTTGCGGGATTCGCCTATTCGACGTTTCTGCTGAGCCACATCAATCTCGGCATCTCGATGTGGTCGGTGGCGATGCCGAACTTTCTGAACGGTTTTTCAGGCGGGTTCATTTTTGTCCCGCTGACCACCATGACGATGAGCCGGCTGCACAAGCAGGAGATAGGCAATGCATCCGGTGTTTACAACCTGATGAGGAATATCGGCGGGTCGATCGGCATTGCAACGGTGACTACGTTCCTGGTCCGCGGTGCTCAGACCCATCAGAATTATCTAGCGGGCAATATTACGGCAACCAATCCAACCGCGATGGCGGCGCTGGAGGGGCTGCAGGGAAAGTTCATGGTTGGAGGGGCGAGTGCGTACAACGCTCATCTGGAAGCGTTGGGGGCGATTTATCGGAGCATCCAGCAACAGGCGGCTCTGCTTGCGTATGCGGATAATTTCCGCCTGATGGGGTATCTCTCGCTGGTGTGCATACCGCTGGTTGTGCTGCTGGTGCGGCTGCGGCACAGGGCGGCGGGGATGGTTGGCGAGTGAATCGTTTGAGGTTGAGAGTGGAAACGGTGGGATTTGTGGTATTCCACCCTTTCGCCAGGAAAAAAGCGAATGGATGGGGCACGGCGGGGAAAACTTCAATTTCAGTAGTGGGACCGGCTATGCTTCGGCGCGGAGGAGCAGGCAGGTAATGTTGTCCCTTCCGCCGGCCTGGTTTGCGGCTTCGACGAGACTGCAGCAAAGGGCTGCAAGAGGCGGGCTTGCGGGGGCAGGGCCGACGGTGAGGATGGACTCGATTCTCGGGTCAGGAAGTTCGCGCGTGAGGCCGTCGGAGCAGAGCAGAAAGAGGTCACCTAGCTCGGCTTCAAGCTCGAAGATGTCTGGCGTGACGCGGCTCTGCGTGCCGAGGGCGCGGGTAATGACATTCCTGAGCGGTGAGCGGAGGGCTTCGGCGGGGGTCATGCGGCCGAGACGGACCTGCTCATCGACCAACGAGTGATCCTGCGAAATCTGCTCCAGATGGCCGCCGCGAAGGCGGTAACATCGGCTGTCGCCAATGTTGAGGACGCGAACGCGGCGCTCCTCGACGACCAGGGCTACCATCGTGGTGCCCATGCCGCTGAGTTTGGAGTTGGCCTGCGAACGGGAGTAGATGGCTTCGTTGGCGGTGAGGATGGCCTGGTCGATCACTTCCTGGAGCGGCACGTCGGCAGCGCGGCTGGTGAGCAGGCGCATGAATTCATCGACAGCGAGTGAACTGGCTATCTCCCCGGCCGCCGCGCCGCCCATGCCGTCGCAGACGAGATAGACGCCGTGCTCAGTGGAGTAGCCGAATGCATCTTCGTTGGAGAGGCGTTTGCGGCCCCGGTCGGATACCGCCGCAGCCGAATAGTGGACGACAGCCGTGGCCAATTGGAAACTCCCCTCGCCAAGTTTACACGGGTTTCATAAGGCGAACACGGGAAAGGCGCCGTTTAACGGCCCGATTGTTTACCGGCTGTGTTCGGCACGGGAGAGGGCGCGGGCAGTTCGAAGACCTGAATGGCGCCGGCGTTGAGCACCGCAACATGCCGGCCGGAGGGCGAAATGGCGACGTTGCCGCCAGCGTCGAGCACCGGGCTGGCAGGTGACTCGAATGCCACTTCGCCAGTGGCGGCATCCAGGACCCTGACCAGTTGGCCTTTAATGTCATCACTGCCGAGGGGCGAGTAGGAACTGACTGGGTGGCTGATGGCGAGGGTCTCCTGGATCAAGCGCAGGCCGTCAGGTGAGCGGGTTAACAGCGGCCAGATCGCCGTGTCCGGATTCAGATCGTCCCAAAGGATCTTGCCGTCGGTGGAGATGGCTACCAGCTTGTGCCCGCCGGAGGTATTGCAGGCGGTTACCAGCACCTCCTGCTGCGAGACGAACTCAAGGTTGGGCGCGCAGAGGGAATCAACGCTGCCGAGGATCCTGCTACCGCCAGTGAAGAAGTTGAGGTTCAGCTCCCACTCCAGGCCGCGCCCGCGAAGGCTCTCTAGATAGCCCTCGGAGTTGATGGGGAGATGGACTATGGACCGGACCCGGCTGACAAGCATTACCCGGCCGGAATCCCGGTGCAGGATGCGCACCACGATTTCGGGAGGTGGCTGATCGGAATCGCCCTTGGAATCGCCGGCGGCGTTCGGGTTGTCGGGAGTCATGGTGGCCGCGGCTGTGGCCGGACTGTCCACTTCCCCGGGCTTGCTCTGGACCGAGGCAGGCTCGCGGGAGTTGGAGACGAGAAACTGCTGGGTGGGATCGAGTTCGATCCCCAGGAGCGGTCCCGGAAAATGGAGCAGAGGCTTCATTTCCAAATGGGCGTCGCCCTGCTGCAAATTGTCCTTGTCGCGGAACAGGAAGTGCCCATCCTTGAGCATCCAGAGGTAACGCGAATGGTCGTGAACAGACCACAATCCTTCCGCCTCTACGGCGCCGCTGGGCAGCGTTAAAACGACTGCCCTGATCCGGCGCTCATCGCCCTCCGCGGTTTCCCCGGCCTGGAGCTGGCGGTGAATGAGGCCTGGAACGCGGAAGGTAAACAGGAGCCGGTTTTCGTTGATGAAGTCGAGCGAGACCAGGCTGTCGCGTGAGCCAAGGTAAAGCGCGCCGGGAGGAGAGAAGCCCAGAGGCTCAACGGGAATGGTCCACGAGGGCTGCAGGGAGGGTTTGTTGGGGTAGCCGCCGGGAAGCACGCGCTCTTTCATCGGACGGGATCGATCGGAAGCGATCCTGGCGCTTCCCTGCGGGTGCGCAAGGCTGATTGCGCCAAACACCAGCCCGGCCACGGCCAGCCACCGGCCGGCGCACACAATCAGATTCACTCTCGTCAGCCGTTTCATCGTCGCCTTGTATTCTCGCCGATGAGGGGCGTTTTGGGCAGTGATACCCGACTCGTGTGCGTGTGCGAGAGTAAAGAAGGGATGGCAGAAGACACGATTGACGGCGGGCGGCTCAGATTTCTGGGCTACGGGGCCTGCGCATTGGCCGGGTGCTTGTGGGGCACCGGGTTCTACTTCGGCCGGCTGGCGCTGAACGAGATGAGCGTGGAGTGGATGGTGCTCTACCGCTTCGTGTTTGCCTCGTTGGGCATGCTGCCGGTGATGTTTTTCCATCGTGGTGGATGGGTGCGGTTGACCGGTGCGGAGATGCGGCTGTTGCTGATTGCAGCGGCCTTCGGCGTGCCGATTCAGTTTCTGCTTCAATTCCACGGGCTGGTGCGGACCACGGTAAGCCACGCATCGCTGATGGTAGGAGCGATGCCGGTGATGCTGGCCGTGGCTGCCGCGCTGTTTGCAGGAGAAAAGCTGGACCGGCTGGGCTGGGTGGCGCTGTGCGGGTCCACGGTGGGCGCGGCGCTGGTGACGATGGGAGCAAGCCGGACCGCCGCTGCAAGCGGGGTCCCGACGCTGCTGGGTGATCTGCTGGTGTTCGTCTCGCTGTTCATTGCATTGGCCTGGATTCTGCTGAGCAAAAAGCTGATGGAGACGCACAGCCCGCCGGTGGTGACTGCCTACACGATTCTCTCCGGGGCCGCGATGCTGGCTTTGTGGGTTCTGGGGCCGTGGCTGCTTTCTCCGTTGACTCATCAAAGAGTTGAGCCGCCACCATTCGCACAGGTGAGCGTTACGGCATGGGTTGCGCTTGCGATTAGCGGACTGCTTTGCACAGCAACCACGACGCTGCTGTGGAACTGGGGCATTCATCACGTGCCGGCTTCGAGGGCTGGGGTTTTCCTGAACATTGAGCCGGCGATGGGCTCCCTTCTTGGCGTAGAGTTGCTGGGCGAGCACCTGGGCCCCTATGCATGGGTGGGCGGCGCGCTGATTTTGGCCGCTGCCGTGGCTCTGACGACGCACGGGCATGAGCCGGAGCCGGCCGTGATTCTGGAATAGCGCGGGCGAAGTATAATTGGTCGCTTCAAGGCATTCCAGGGAGGCTTGCTCAATGGAGAAGCTGGACGACTCAGGGCAACTGAGCAATACGCGGATCAGCGGGTGGATCACCCGGCGCGGCTTGCTGGAGCAGACTGCACGCGGCGTTGTGCTGGCGTCTGTGGCGCCGTATCTGGGCCATGCCCAGGCTCTACTCAAGCCGGACAACGCTGCCCCGAGAGCCCGGGAAAGCTTCGATTTCAATTGGAAATTCTTGAGAGGAGACGCGCCCGGCGCCCAGGCTGTGAAGTTTGCCGATACAGGCTGGCGCGATGTCGATCTGCCGCATGACTGGAGCATCGAGGGACCGTTTGGCCAGGCTGAACCCAGCGGCGGGCCAGGCGGTTATCTGCCAACCGGCATCGGCTGGTACCGGAAGAGCTTCCGCATGCATGCGGCAGACACGGACAGAGTGGTGGCGCTTGAATTCGACGGCGTGTATCAGAACAGCGAGGTCTGGATCAACGGCAACTACCTCGGCCGCCGCCCTTATGGATACGTCCCGTTCTACTACGAACTAACGCCGCATCTCAACCTCGACGGCGAGAACGTGGTCGCAGTGCGGGTGGACAACTCCAACCAGACGAACTGCCGTTGGTATTCGGGCTCCGGCATCTACCGTCACACATGGCTTCTGAAAACCGATCGGCTCCGCGTCGCCTACTGGGGCACCTTTGTCACTTGTCCCCGCGTGTCGGCTGAGTCAGCCATGGTTGAGGTCAGGACCAGGATCGTGAATGGCCGGAAAGCCAGCGCGCAGTGCTTACTCACGACGGCCATTCTCGACACGGACGGGAACACCGTCGGAACACACGAGGGCTCGCAGACAATTGAGGCGGGCGTGGAATATGAGTTCGTTCAGCAGGTCACGGTGAATAAACCCAACCTTTGGTCGCCGGCCCATCCAACTCTCTATACGGTCCGCAGCACGGTGCATGAGGGGGGCCGGGCCGTCGATGTGTACTCGACGCCGATTGGAATACGCGAAGCCGTTTTCGACGCCAATCGAGGATTCCTGCTCAACGGAGAACACATCAAGTTGAATGGCGTGTGCATTCACCAGGAGGCCGGAAGCGTGGGCTCTGCCGTACCCGAGCGAGTGTGGGAACGGCGCCTTGAAACTCTTCGCGAGATGGGATGCAATGCGATCAGGACGAGCCATAATCCTTACGCAGCGGAGTTTCTGGACCTGTGCGACAGGATGGGCTTCCTGGTGATGAATGAGGCGTTCGATGAGTGGAGGCACGCCAAGGGGCAGGTCAAGAACGGCTATCATGTCTACTTCGACGAGTGGCATGAACGCGACCTCAAGAACTTCATCCATCGCGATCGCAACCACCCATCCGTAGTGCTGTGGAGCGCGGGCAACGAAGTGCCGGACCAGTCCGCCCCCGAGGGTGCGCAGACGCTTCGCAGGCTCAACGAGATCTTTCACAGCGAGGACCCGACACGGCCCGTCACGGTGGGCTGCGACCATGTTTACTCCGAACCGCTCAATCAGATTGCCCGGCCGGAGTTTCTCGCTGCGCTCGATATTGTGGGCTACAACTACGTGGACCGCTGGCGAGATCGCGCCGAAAGATACTACAGCATCGATCGCGAAGCATTCCCGCAACGGCGCATGATCGGAACCGAGAGCGTAGGAATCGGAGGCATCCGCGGCGATTACAGCGTCCTGTTCCCGCAGGCCGTGCCGCCGACCAACACCCGGCTACGGTTCCCCGCCGGCAGAGAACTCGATGCGGAACAGCTCTGGCAGTTCGTGAGCACCTACGATTACGTGGCCGGGGACTTTATGTGGACAGGCATCGATTACCTGGGCGAAGCCTTCTGGCCGGCGAAAGGCTCATCGTCAGGAGTGATCGATACCTGCGGCTTCAAGAAGGACGGCTATTACTTCTATCAGAGCCAATGGACCGAGAAACCCATGCTGCATCTGTTTCCACACTGGAACTGGAAGGGCATGGAAGGTAAGTTCATTCCGGTGACTTGCTACACCAATTGCGACACTGTGGAAATGTTCCTGAACGGCAAATCTCTGGGAGTGAAAGGCTACCGGTTTCCGCGCTACGGCATGGAAGGCAGGTATGGAAACTCCGCGGCGCGATCCTACGTGCCGCGAACTACATCCGACCTGCACCTGACCTGGGACGTGCCCTACGAGCCGGGAAAGCTCACGGCCGTGGGAACCAGGGACGGAAAGACGGTTGTGACAATCGAGGTCATGACGACAGGCGAGCCGGCAAGAATCTATCTCAGCGCGGATCGCATGAGCATGCTCACAGATCGCCGCGATGTCGTCCACATTACCGTGGAGATTCACGATGAAAACGGAAGTCTGGTTCCGGTGGCTGACAACCTCGTCACGTTCGGCATCGAGGGCGAAGGGAGTCTTGTTGGCGTGGACAATGGAGATCCACGCAGCCACGAGGACTTCAAGGCGAAGCAACGCAAGGCATTCAATGGCCTGTGCCTTGCCATCGTGCGATCCACTGCCACAGCCGGTCCTATCCGGATCACAGCGTCATCGCCATCTCTGATGCCGGGTACACTGAAACTGCAGTCAAAGGCATGAGTGAAGGAACCGAATCTGCGCGCTCAAAGAAACGCCCTGCCGCACGGAGCAAGCGGCGCGCCCTGATCGAGATTGCCATTGCGTACACGCTGATCATGGCGGTGATCTGGTCGCCGCGCCCGGTGCAAAGATATTTGTGGATGGTAGCGGTGGCCGCGCTTGCGACCATGACGTGCCTCTCGTGGGACGGCCTGGAGGCGATGGGGCTGCGCAGGAAGAATTTCTTCCGCTCGCACTGGGTGGTGGGCCTGGCGCTGGTGCTGGCTGCGGCGGCACTGGCGGTGGCCAGAGAGATGCATACGGTGCATATTCACCACGGCCTGCTTCATGTCATCAGAACCTACTGGGCATATGTTGTCTGGACATTCGTACAGCAATTTCTGATGCAGTGCTTCTTTCTGCTGCGATTCCTGCGCGTGCTGAACGACAACAAGGCCGCTGCATTTGCGACTGCAGGCCTGTTTGCGCTGGCGCATCTGCCTAACCCCATCCTTACGCCGGTGACTTTGATTTGGGGTTTTGCGGCGTGCCTGATTTTTCTTCATTACCGCAATCTCTATCCGCTGGGCATGGCGCACGCCATCTTCGGCATCACGATTGCGATTACCGTTCCCGGGCCTGTGGTTCACAACATGCGGGTTGGACTCGGTTACCTGACTTACAGCCCTACACACCGGTATGCGCCGTCAATGCAGCCACAGGGACCAGACGGCGTCCACTGACGAGTGAGTGATGGCGGACGCTGCGACACGGCGATGCTGTCGCCATGCCCGGCCGTAAAAAATGCCTGCGATTGCGGCGAGAAGCACGTAGCGCCAGTTGAAGTGCGCTGCCCGCTTGTTGAAGTGCGCCAGGCCAAAGAGGACCGCGGTCAACAGCAGTGCGGGATAGCGGCCCATGCGGCGCTCGAGAAGATTCTGCAACCAGCCGCGGAAAAATAATTCTTCCGGCACGGCAATGAAGAAGAAAGTGAAGATCCATGCAAAGGCAATGGACGTGAGCGGCGGCCAGACTGCATGCGCATGCAGGAAGCCCAGGCCTAGGCCGAGCGCAAGCGCGATCGGCGTGTAGATGGCGAACTCGCGCAGTCCAATGGCGGCATCGCGCAGGCGCAGGCGAAGATCGAAGCCGGCTCCATCGAGATTGCGGATGAGGATGAAGCCGTAAATGCCGGCGTCGAGCAACAGGACTTTATTGAAAATGGCCAGGTGAGGCGGCCATGCGGCCTCAAACCAACGCAGGTCGACAGCGAGACCTAGCGCGGCGAGAACCAGGAAATCCATCCAGGTGCCGCGTTGGGCTTTGTCGACGCGGGCGGCCTGGCTGAGCAGAAGGGCGACCAAGGCGGGAAGTGCGGCATACAGGGCAAACCATTCCCAGCGGAAGATGCCTGCGAAATACGTCACCAGCACGTACGGAAGACTCAGGAGGGCGGGGCAGGAAAGCTGCAACCATGCGGGGAAGTTGCGCGCACGGCCGGCGAGGCGCAGCGGGAAAAAGGCCGCGGCCAGAAACGGAAAGAGCGCGAGGCAAGCGGCGATTACGTTGGCCGGGGTGAACATGTGAGTTATTTCCATTTTGCGCTCTCGAATCGCGTCGACCGATTGCGAAGTTCAAGATCATTGTCACGCAATTCCTTCCCTCCGTGGCTAAAGTCCAGGGTCTTTCTTTCTTACCTGTGGGAGCGGCGAAAACCGCACCCTTTCAAAGCAGTGTCAGGTTCGAAATTTGACTGAAGGGAATCTCGCTTCTCTAGCTCTCGAACGATAACTGGGCTGAAGCAAAGAGAGATGGCGCCGGTTTGGGCTCTGAGGCAAGTTCGTAGACGAGGCGCTCGAGGACCAGGCGTTTGTCGGGCGGAGAGGAGCGCAGTTCGAGATCTGCGCGGGCGACGAGGCGGAGGGCGTGGGTGAGTTCGCGGCGGCTTTTGTAGCGGCGGGCCTGGCGGATGAGGTCATCGGCGGCAAAGGGCGGCATACGGAAGCCCTGCCACAAAGCCTGCCAGATGGCGCGCGAATCGCGGACATTCTTTTCCAGAATCACAAGCATCTGGCGGAAGGTGCGGGCCAGCATGTAGAGGTGGCCGATGGCTGCGTCTTCGCCGGCGTCTGAACTGTTCAGCAGACCGTGGAGCAGGGCCAGCGCGCGGACACGGTCGCGGGCGCTGATGGCGTCAGTGAGTTCGTAGAGCGAGCGCTGCTTGGCGCCGAGCACCATGGTTTCCACATCGCCCAGTGTGAGGCGGCCGCGGCCCAGCGTATAGAGCAACAGCTTTTCCAATTCAGACGAGACGAGCATCATGTCGGCGCCCAGGGCGTCTACGAGCTCGCGAGCGGCGTCGGGATCGATGCGGACCTGCGACTCCTGTGCCGTGGCGACAGTCCATCGCATTGCATCTTCTTCGTTGACGCGCGCGAGCTCGACCATACCGCAGTGTTCGCCAAGAGTTTCTGTGAGGCGCTCGAAGCGGTTCTTGTCGTCCATGTCCATGCGGCGCGAGTCGGAAGGAATGCGGATGAAGTCGGCGACGAAGAGGATGAGCGCCTGCGGGTTCGGCGAGCGGAAGTAGCGATCGAGCGCGGCGAACTCATCCTTCTTGGCGCCGCGCGTGTAAAGCTGGCGCACGTTGCGCACAAAGATTACCTGAAAGGGCGCCATGAGCGAGGGCGTCTGCGCGCGGTCGAGCACCTCAAAGATCGAGGTTGTCGTCAGGTCGAGGTCGGAAAGGCAGAAATCTCGCAGATCGGGCGGCACAAAGGCCTTGAGGACGGCGGCGCGGCAGCGATCCAATAAGAAGATTTCATCGCCGGCCAGCACGTAGCCGGGCCGCAGCGGACCGTTGTTGGCTGCGGCAGCTTCGATTTCAGCGACAAAGCGGCCCACGGCGGCGAATCCTGCGCCCCAGCGCGCGGCCGTCAAAGCGCTAGTCTCCGTTCAGCGCAGCCTTTGAATGCGTGGATCATGCGGCTCCAGAATATCCTGTGCGGCGCGTCGAGGCCAGTCCCGATAAAGATGAACTGTCGGAAAGTGTCGCGGCTTTGGGTTGGGATTCGTCAGTTCTTCGCTGCGGAGGCTGTGGAGAATTGGTCCAGATTCCCTCAGGGGCTAAAGCCCGCGTCTTTTTTGCTCGATTTATGTACGGGCTGAAGCCCGTACCCTTCACCGAATCGAGTTCTTCCGCACGCTGCAAACCCGCGCCATTTCAAAGTGGCGGCTTGATAAGAGGTTCTCCTAGAGGCCTTCAAGCACGTCGGCTACGAGCTGGCGGGCGAAGGCTTTGGAGAGGCGGTCGATGGCCGCAGGGTCCTCCTGGATGAACGTTGCCAGGTCGGTTGTGGATTGATACTGCTCGCGGAAGACGTAGTTGCCGTTCTGGTAGAGAACGCGACCGTCAGGGCCGTTGAGTGTGACAGAAACTACGATTGTGATGAGGAAGCTGGACGACTGTTGCGTGGAGGAGTTGTAGGTGAGCGGCGCTACGGCTTCTTTGAGGATGGTGCCGTGCAGCACTGCGCCCGCATCAGGGGCTGCGCCAGGAGTCACGCGAAAACGGGTGCGGGAAGCAAACTCGCGAATCACCGCGTTGGTCATTGCAGTTTCAGTGCGGTAGGTTTCGGTGCGCGTGGCGAAGAGCGGGACGGAGAGCGTGTGCATGTCTGGGGGCAGATGAGTGGCGGCGCCGAGAGTGTGATATCCGCATCCGGAGACAGTGAGCAGGACGGCGGTAAAGAACGCTGGAGCGAACAGGCGCATGACTCATCTTAACGCGTATCTGCAGCCCGAATCGCGCTCAGACCCAGGCGGTGGCCAGCATGCCGATGCGGACTGGGGAGAGCTTGAGGCCGTCGGCGCGGTCGTTGAAGTAGAGTTCGTTGAGGCGGTCGGAATCCACCTGCTCGAAGCGGTGGAATCCGGCGCGGCGCAGTTCACTTTCCAGCTCGTCGGCCGCGAAGAAGAAGCGGAAAGGCTCGCCGGCAGCGGCTACGCGCTCGGATAGTGTGTTGAAGACCTGGCGTCGTTTGGGGCTCAGCGTTTCGGGCGCGAACACGTAGTCGAAGGTGACGGCGGTGCCGGCTGGTAGTTGGCCGATGGTGGCGAGTGTGGATCGAAAGGCATCAAGCGTGAGGTAGGGGACGACTCCGAGCCAGCCAAAGAACGCTGGAGAGTTGGCGTTGAAGCCCGCCTCGGCGAGGCCCTCGGACAGCGTTTTGTGTTCAAAGTCCAGGGGAACAAAGGTGAGGTTGGCTGGGATGGCGAGGTCGGCTTCGGCGAGCAGGTCGCGCTTCCACTGCTGGGTGGCGGGAAAATCCACTTCAAAGACCCGCAGCGACGAAAATGGGTTGCGATAGGCGAAGGTGTCGAGGCCGGCACCGAGAACTACATACTGATTGACTCCCTGCGCAACAGAGGCTGCCAGGCGGTCTTCAGCATAGCGGCTGCGGGCGGCCATGAAGAGGCGAAAGTCGCGCGCAACCTTGTGCATGGCGCGCTCCATGTCGCGGGCGAATCCGTTGCCGATGAGGCGCACGGCAATGGGGTCGTCGAGAACGCGAGGCTGGTCGATGAGCTGGTGGGCAGCGCGGCGAATGGCTACTTTCAAGGCTGTCTTGCTGGCGCGGCCGGTCTGCATTCATCAAGTCTAGAGCGAAACCAGAGTTCGTGTGCCCTGTTGAGCCATTTGCGGGGTCGCCGCTCCCTGGTGGTCGCGTCGACTTGAGGCCTATCGCTTCGCGGTATAGTAACTCTGGTTTCGCTGTAAATGCCGGTCAAACCAGCGCTGCGGGGCGGGGCCGCGTACCATATTTTTCATGAGCTGGATTGGATGGGCGCTTCTTTCGGCGGCGTTTGCCGCGGCCACTGCATTGTTGGCCAAGGTGGGCGTGGAACATGTGGACTCGAACCTGGCCATGGCGCTACGCACCAGTGTGGTGCTGGTGTTTGCGTGGGGCATTGCGCTGGCGCTGGGCAAACACGGCGAGATTCGTGCGCTGGACCGGCGGACGCTGCTTTTTCTTGCGCTCTCGGGGCTGGCCACGGGGATGTCGTGGATTTGCTACTTCCGCGCATTGCAGTTGGGGCCGGCGTCGCGGGTCGCGCCGCTGGACAAGCTGAGCGTGCCGCTGGTGATGGTGTTTGCGTGGCTGCTGCTAGGGGAGAAGCTGAATGCGCCTGCGCTGGTGGGCGGGGCGCTGATTACCGTGGGCGCTATTGTAATGGTACTTGGCTGAAGGCCGCGACTGCTGAAGACGCTTCCATATACTGAAAAGAGAGACCGCGCAATCCATCCGCGCGTGAAGATCGAATGACAGCTCAGAACAATTCCGAAGCAGCGCCCGGCTCACCGTCAGCCTCCCTGCGGGACTCGGCGTCGGCGCATCGACGCATTGTGCTTACCGGCTTTATGGGGTCGGGAAAAACGACGGTCGGACCATTGGTGGCGGCGCGGATGGGCTGGAGATTCGTCGACGTAGACGACGTGATTGAGGCTGAGGCCGGAGTACCGATTACCGAGATTTTTGCGAGTCACGGTGAGGCGGAGTTCCGCGAACGCGAGCATGCGACGATTGCGCGACTGGCTGAGGGTAACCACCTGGTGCTGGCACTGGGCGGTGGGGCCATTGAGCATCCGAAGACGCGGACGCTGTTGCTCTCAACTCCGCGCACGATCCTGGTTCATCTTGAGGTGGAGCTGGCTACTACGCTCGCACGCTGCGGGGGAACCGAACACACACGGCCGATTCTGGCCGACCAGGCGAATCTGACCAGCCGCTATGAGCGACGACTGCCGCTTTACAGGACGGCGCATGTGTCGATCGCTGTGGATAAACTGACCCCGGAGCAGGTGGCGGATGCGATTTTGCGGGCCGCACGATTGGGCTGAAAAATCGAGATCTAGCTTCCCCACTCCCCTAGCTTGGTATGATCGAAACAGGCGCATTTCCGTTCTGAGCAGTGCAGCCGAGGGCTTTATCCTTCCCAATGACTCCCGCTTCCCAGGCCGCCAATTCGGTAGACCTTCCCGTACCCGCTGAAAACCTCGAGCATGGGCACATTCATGCTCACGTGCATGCGCCGCAGCCGGGGGCTACGGCTACGCTGATCCACGACCTGCGCGAGCTGTTCAAGGTGAAAGTTGTAGGGCTGGTGCTGGTTACGGGCTGGGGCGGCTTCTACCTGGGGTCGATGCTTTCAGGAATTTCGAGCGTGCAGCGTGGATTGCTGTATACGCTGCTTGGCATCGGGCTGGTATCGGCCGGTGCGGGCGCACTGAACGAGGCGCTGGAGCGCAAGACTGACGCGCTTATGAAGCGCACTGCCGACCGGCCGCTGGCCTCTGGGCGTTTCTCATTGGCGCAGGGAGTCGCAGCGGGACTCGGCTCGCTGGCGCTGGGGGCGGTGTGGCTGCTGCTGCACACCAACCTGCTGACCGTGGCGCTGGCACTGCTTACGGCCTTTACCTACGTTGCCATTTATACGCCGCTGAAGCGAGTGACCGCTCTGGCCACATTCATTGGTGCGTTTCCCGGTGCGATGGGCCCGCTGCTGGGCTGGACGGCTGCGCGCGGACGCATTGAATGGCAGGGCGTGGCGCTGTTTGCAATTCTTTTTGTCTGGCAGTTTCCGCACTTCATGGCCATCAGTTGGCTCTACCGTGACGATTACGCGAAGGCAGGCATCCGCATGTTGCCGGTGGTGCAGCCGGATGGACGGTCCACGGTGGCCGAGGCGCTGTTTTTTGCAGTGGCGATGATTCCGGTAAGCCTGATTCCGTGGCGGCTGGGCATGGCGAGCACTCCTTATGCCGCGCTGGCCGGCGCGCTGGGGCTGCTTTACCTGGCTTACACCATTCGCTTCGCCGGCATTCTGCGCACCAGCGATGAGACAGAGAGCCGCATGCTGGCGCGCGATCTGCTGAAGGTAAGCGTCCTCTACCTGCCCCTCCTCTTCACTACTTTGATGGTCTGCGCCATCGCCAGGTAACAAGGAAGCGGAATCATGACGTCCACCGTCGCACCCCAATCGAGTACACGCCCCGCCATCGCCGCGATTCTGGTGATCAGTGCGGCTGCAACACTGTTTCTGTTCTGGCTGATTTATATTCATCCCGCCTCGGCAACGAGCGCGCAATACGCCTTTCTACCCGCGCTGAATGCGGTTCTCAACGGGCTGGCCGCCACTTCCCTGCTGATCGGCTATACATTTATCCGGGCGCGCAAAATCAAGGCGCACCGCGCGGCAATGATTACGGCGTTTGGCTTTTCCACGCTGTTTCTGGTGAGCTACATTCTGCATCACGCGCTGCATGGCGATGTACGCTACCCGGCTCATGCGGCTTTGCGCGGTGTTTATCTACCGCTGCTGGCCAGCCACATCATCTTGGCGATCGTGGCGCTGCCGTTGGTTTTGGTTACGTTCTTTTTCTCGCTGAGCGGGCGGATTCCACAGCACCGCAAAGTTGCACGCTGGACGTTCCCGCTGTGGCTGTATGTCTCGGTCACCGGCGTGATCACCTACGTGATGCTGCGCCTGGCGCAAGGATAAAGGACTTATGACAGCACGTCCCCTGAAGCCCGAAGGGAACCAGCCAGTTCAACCCAGTCTCGCCCAGCCCGACGACGGGACTCGGCAATTGCTGCAGTGGGGCGGGTCGATGGTGGGCACGGGCCTGCTGGCCGCTGCGCTGCTCGAGACCGTGCTTGGCGGCTTTTCACATACCGGCGCCAGCACCAACACCGGCTGGTTCGCCCTGATCGTCGCGCTGATGTGCATCCCGTTTGGCGGGTTGCTGCTGGCTTTGGGAGTAGCCAAATGGCTTCGCAACCGGCGAATCGCACGCGAGCGCTGATCGTCTGTTATTCTTTGAAATTACGGGAGTGAACGAAAATGGCAAAGAGCGTTAACAAAGTCATCCTTTTAGGGAATGTGGGCAAAGATCCGGAAATTCGTTCCACCCCCGGCGGCACCATGGTGGCCAACTTTTCACTCGCCACCAGCGATCGCTTTCAGGACCAGCAGGGCAACTGGCAAGACCGCACCGAGTGGCACAACCTGGTGGCCTTCAAGCGCACCGCTGAGATTGTCCGCGACTATGTGAAGAAGGGATCGAAGCTCTATATCGAGGGCAAGATTCAGACGCGCACCTGGGACGACAAGGAAGGCGTAAAGCACTACAAAACCGAGATTCTCGTGAACGATCTCTCGCTGCTGAGTGGCCGCGAAGAGGGCTCGGGCGGCTTCAGCCGTTCGACGAGTTCATCGAGTTCGGCAGCCAGCTTTGATCAGCGGCCGCCGGCCGGACAGGACGACGTGGCACAGTCGGCCGAGATCTCGGACGACGATATACCGTTCTAGGGAACACCAGGTTAAAAATCACACGGCACAGACTGCCTCGGTAACTACCGATCGCATTGCGAGGTCGTGTTCTACGTCTGCGGCCTGAAAATCACAATCTGATAAACGGCGTTGTCGTGAAACCAGATCAGGATGCCCCGGGAAGGCCAGATAACCTTCATGCCGCCGCCGCGCCACTCCATCTTTCCGGCATCGCCGTAGATCTTGCGGACATTGTCGGCCGACATGCCGAACTTTACACCGCTCCCAGTAACGCCTTTGAAGCGTTTCTCGAAGCGCAGTTCGATTGCCTCGTCTTTTTCGTTCAACAGACAATTGAGACCCGCCTTGTCCCATCGCATTAAACGACCGTATGAAGACTTGTCGGGAAAGCCGAGGGCATCAATCAAGGAGTTCATGCTGGCGCCCACTATGAAATGGTCCCAGCCCACTCCCTCCTGGATTGCCTGCGGCGTCTTCTGGGCGGAAGCTCGGCCTGTCGCCGTCCAGATCAGCACGAGGATCATTGCGCGCAAGAACACCCTGCGAAAGCGGATCATCGAATGACCTTCAACTTGAGATTTGGAGACATTATAGGAATGTGGTCGCGGAAACCGCAATACCGAAACCCGCGATTGTCGACGAGCCCGTTCCAAAATGGGCTAAAGCTGCGACCCTGATCCCAATTCACTCCGCCTTCATCAGCGTTGCGATCAGCAGATCCTTGTGCTGGCTGGCGATGTCGTCGGAGTTGCTGAGGATGCGCAGCCAGACAAACACCGCGACAACGGTGAGCGCGAGGAAGATGGGGACGGTCAGCCACATCATGCCGCCGATCGAACAGAGTTCAAAGACCAGCGCGCCTACAGCGAGCACTCCGACCTGCAACAACAGGCTGAGCAGGGTGCTGGCCTGCGATCCGCGCTGACGCGAGATGCGGCCCGGATTTATGCGATAGGGCATGGTCAGCGAGAAGATGTTTCCTACGGCAAGATTGCACGGCAGAACAAAAAGAAGCCATGCAACTGTGGCTGCCACTACAACCGCGCTGGGCTCGCCCAGGCGCAGCGTTGCCAGCAGGCCCGCGATCACCAACGCGACAGCGAACACAGCGGAGTGAAGCAGGTTCTTGGCCAGCATCACGGTGCGCATGGGAGTGGGTGAAAGAAAGTAGAGTTGAATTCCCGCTCCTTCAGTACCCAGGTTGTTTGAGAACAACATCCTGAAACCAATCTGCGCGAAGAATACGCAGAGCGGGAATGCCACCAATGGCGCAGGTCCGCGCGAAGCTCCCCTGATGAAGCTGCCGGAGATGACAAGGACCAGCACCAGGGGCGCACCCACGGCGTAGAGCAGCGGAAGGGTGCGGAAGAGGCTGCGGATTTCTTTTTCAATGATCGCGGCAATGGGGCCTGAGCCGCCGAATCTCCAATCGCCTTCGCGTCCCGCGTTTTTTTCGCGGACTGGAATAGCTTTCGCCGAGCCTTTGGCTTTCTTCTTGAGTGCGGGAGCCGCGCCCAGATTTTCGCCACGGAATTCGGCGCGAAGGCGCAGACCGAGCACGCTGCCGGCAGCCACCACGAAAAGCCCGAGCACGCCGAGTGATCCCAAAGCTGGCGCTGGTTGCTGGTTCGCGGCTTGCCGCAGTGCCACCCCGGCCAAACCCGGCGGAAGCCACTCTTGCACTTCGTTGGCAGTCTTCACCCACGGCGAGGCAAGCATTTGTTGTATTTGTTGCTGCTGCTGGCGTTTCCCTGAAGCGCGATGGCCGTGCTGCCACACGGCTGGGTTCATCAATTGCATGCTCAGGATGAGCACCATGAAAATTGCGCCAAGAATTTCTCGCGTCTTGCGTTGCGAGAGCCAGCGGTCAATCCAGGCGAAGACTGCACGGACCATCAGGATGTTGAAGGCCGCAAAGATGGCGAGGATCAGGGTGGTCGATACAAACAAGTCCGGACGAGCTGCGGTGACACCAGCCAGGATGCCGAAGCAGCACAGGCCGCCGATGATCGTGGACAAATCTGAGAGACCGAAGACTACGTAGAGCAAAAAGAAGGAGCGGAAGCCGACAGGAAAGCGTAGCAGGCTGCTCAGATCGAACTGCTCCTGGAAAGAAGCGAGCATGATGGGAACGACCTGCCAGATGAGGAAAACCACCCAGAAGACGATGGGAGAGTATTGCCAGTTTTGACTGTCGGCGAGCGAGTAGGCAATGGCCCCTGCGCCAGCACCAAGACCCAGCCCCAGAATGCCGTACATCACATAAGCAACGACGCGCGCGCCCAACTCGAATGCGCCAAGTTTGGAGCGCAGCCCGTTGACGAAGACGCGCCAGCGCAGGCGGGCGAGCGCCGTATACTGCGCGCGGGCCAAGGGGCTGAGCAAACCGCCGCCAGTGGCGATGGCCCGTTCTGTGCCGTTCATGCCCGTATTCTCTATGCGAGCCATGAAAGTTCCTGCGAGAGATCCTGCTGGTCGCCGGCGCCCACGATGGAGAGAAAGATTTCTTCGAGAGTGAGCCGTTGAGCGCTTTGTGCGCCGGGTAGCGTGGAGGCAACGCCCGCGCGCAGTTCCTCAAGCGGCCCGTTGGCGACAAGGCGGCCCTGGTGGATGATGGCGACGTGGCTGCACAGCCGCTCGACGATTTCCAGCACATGAGTGGTGAGGAAGATGGTTGCGCCGCGATTGATCATGCCTTGCAGCATGGTCTTGAGCATTCCGGCGGCGATGGCGTCGACGCCCTCGAAGGGCTCATCGAGAAACAGCACCCTGGGCCCGTGAATTACGGCGGCGGCCAGGGCGAGTTTTTTCTGCATGCCGTGAGAGAAGTCCGTAACGAGTTTGCGGGTCTCGTTGGCAAGCTGCATGAACTCCAAAAGCTCTTGCGTGCGTTGATTGGTGGTCTCGCGGTCCAGTCCATACATGCGGCCGACGAAGCGGAGATACTCGGGAGCGGTGAGGCGGCCGAAGAGCGCCATGCCTTCAGGCACCACGCCGATCTGGCGCTTCAAGTCGAGTGCGGAGGCGCTGAATGGCTTGCCGAGAATCTCAATGGTGCCCGCGCTTGGTTCGAGCAAACCGGTGAGCATTTTGATGGTGGTGGATTTGCCCGCCCCGTTCGGCCCCAGAAATCCGAAGAACTGCCCCGGAGCTACGCTGAACGTGACCCCGTCCACGGCAGTGAGTTCGCCGAAGCGCCGGGTGAGGCAGTGGGTTTGAATCGCAGCGATTTCCATGTGGGGCAAGGATAGCAAGGTTCCGCGCTGGAACAAAGCGGGCGTGCCGGCGGGACGGTGAAAGGAAGACTGAAAATTTCCATGGCTGGTTTGCAAAGAAGCTGGCTCAGAGCATATTCGCTCATCCTATAATCGAACGCTATGAAGATACTCCTGCTTCCCCTGCTCGCCCTGTCTTCCCTGCCCCTGTTCGCCCAGATGGCAATGGACCATCCGGCCCAACCCGGTACTGCTGCCGCTCCAGAGCGACTTGGTACCGTGTCGTTTTCAGTTTCGTGCGCGGCCAGCGTGCAGGCGCCGTTCAACCGAGGTGTCGCGCTGCTGCATGACTTCTGGTACGAGGAGGCCGACCGGCAGTTCGAGGAGATTGCCAAGGCCGACCCAGGCTGCGCCATGGCGCACTGGGGTGCGGCCATGAGCTTCTTCCATCAGATTTGGAACCGGCCGAGCGAGAGCTCTGTCGCTCAGGGGTGGGCAGAGATTCAGAAGGCGCAGTCGCCGTCGGCGAAGACTGCTCGGGAACGCGCTTACATCGCCGCGTTGAGCGATTTTTACCGCCCCGGCAAACAGGAATTTCCTGAGCGCGTGCAGGCTTACTCCGATGCGATGGGCAAACTCTACGGCCAGTATCCTGACGATATCGACGCGGGCGCGTTTTATGCGTTGTCGCTGCTGGCGGCGGAGCCGTCAGGCGACACCAGCCTGAGCGCCGAACGCAAAGCCATGGAGGTGCTGACTCCGCTGTTCGCAAAGCACCCAGACAATCCCGGCCTGGTTCACTACACCATTCACTCCTGCGACAACCCGGCAATGGCGGCCAAGGCACTGACTGCCTCCAACCACTATGGCGAGATTGCGCCATCGGGCGCGCACGCCTACCACATGCCGGGGCACATCTATGCACGCCTGGGCATGTGGCCGCAGGACATCGAAGCAAATCTCGGCTCTGTGGCCGCTGCAAAAGCCGCGCAAGCAAAATACGGCAGCGGCATGATGGACGAGCCTCATGCCTATGACTTTCTGCTCTACGCCTACCTGCAAAGCGGCCAGGATGACTGCGCGAAGTGGGTCCTCGACCAGACTACGACGCTGCTCGACCTGATCGCCGTGATGCCGATAATACCCGGTCGGCGTATGGAGGGAATGGTTGCCTATTTTCGCAGCGAGTTCGCGGTCATTTACGCGCTCGAGATGCGGGACTGGAAATCGGCGGCAACGCTTGAGCCTCCAGCCGGTTCCCCTGCTATAGTCGCGACCCTTACGGTGTGGGCGCGTGCCATCGCCCACGGTCATCTGCGCCAGCCGGAAGATGCACGCGCCGATCTAGCCCGCTACGACGCCCTGATCGACGAGGTCAGGAAGGGCAAGGATGCATATATGGCCGACGATACCGGCGCGAAGATCGATCGCGAAGAGGTATTGGGCTGGGTAGCGTTCGCCGAGGGCAAACAGGACGACGCCTTGAAAAACATGCGCGCCGCTGCCGATTTGCAGGACAAGGTTGGGCAGGGCGAAGTGGATATTCCTGCGCGCGAGATGCTGGCCGATATGCTGCTCGAGTTCAAGCAGCCGCAGCAGGCGCTCGCGGAATATGAGGCCGCGTTGAAGCTGAGTCCCAACCGGCTTAACGGCCTCTACCATGCCGGAGTTGCGGCGGAAGCGGCCGGCGACAAGACAAAAGCGCAACAGTATTTTGCGGCGCTGCTCAAGTCGACCGATAATGGCGCGCAATCCGCGCGGCCCGAGTTTGCGCATGCGAAGAGCGTCGTGTCTTCGGGCCAGATGGCGGCGCAGTAACTCCGATGCCGTTTATTCTTTGCTGGCCGGCTCTTCTTCGGGTTGGCCGAGTGGGTCGTTGTCACGGTCGGTGACTTCGGCGAGGTCGGCGAGGCGGGTGGCCAGCTTTTCAGTCCAACATGATTCGGGGGCGCGCCAGCTCCAATTGCCCGCGGGGACGGCGGGCGTGTTCATGCGGGCTTCAGAGCCTAACTCAAGCATGTCCTGAGCGGGAACCACGGCCATCTGCGCAACACTGGACTGGGCAGCGCGGATGAGCGGCCAGATGGGGTTATTGCCAACCGGTCCGGCATAGGCTTCGAGTGCGGCGTGTTCTGCTTTGGCAGCCGTATGCCACCAGCCCAGCGTGGTGTCGTTGTCGTGGGTGCCGGTATAGGCCACGGTCGCAGGCATGAAGCGGTGAGGCAGGTGGGTGTGCGCGCCCTTGCTGCTGAAGCCGAATTGCAGCACCTTCATGCCGGGAAGGCCGAGTTCGAGGCGCAGCTTATCGACTTCCGGAGTGATGAGACCCAGGTCTTCTGCAACCAGCGGAAGTGGGCCGAGCGCGACTTCAAGAGCGCGGAAAAGTTCGAGGCCCGGCGCCTTGATCCACTCGCCGTTGATGGCGGTTTCCTCTTCAGCGGGAATGGCCCAGTAGGCTTCGAAGCCGCGGAAGTGGTCGAGGCGGACGATGTCGTAAAGCTGGCATGAGCGGCGGATGCGGTCGATCCACCAGCCGAATCCCTGCTCGGCGAGAACATCCCAACGGTAAAGCGGATTGCCCCAACGCTGGCCGGTGGGAGAGAAGTAGTCGGGTGGTACGCCGGCGATGCGAATGGGCTGAAGTTCATCGTCGAGTTCGAAGAGCTCAGGGTGTACCCAGACGTCGGCTGAATCCATGTTGACGAAGATGGCAACGTCGCCGAGGATGCGAATCTCATTTTTCGCCGCTGCTTCGCGGAGCTGTTCCCACTGCACCGAGAATGCGAATTGCAGCGCCTGCTCCTGGGCGAGCGCGCGGCCTGACGCGGCGGCAACCTTGGCAAGTGCGCGCGGCTGGCGGCGACGCAGAGGCTCGGGCCATGCAGTCCATGCGCCGGTCTTTTGCTGGCGGCGCAGCTCAGCGTAGAGAGCATAATCGGTGAGCCATCCGGCTTGCGCGCGGCAAAACTCCTGAAACTTCTTCCACTGATCGGCAAGCTTTGGCTCGTGCGGGCCGCGATCGAGAAAGTTGCCGGCAGCTTCGTACAGCAGCGGGAGCTTGCGGTCTTCCACTTCTTGGAAATCGACGTTGCCAGTGCGGCCAGCGAGGCCGGAGATGCGCTCTCCGCCGATCCAGCCCCAGTCGGAGAGGAATTCGAGGCTGATGAGATACGGATTTCCGGCGAAGGCCGACGACGCCGCGTAGGGCGAGTTGCCGTAGCCGGTGGGGCCGAGTGGGAGAACCTGCCAGACGTGTTGTTTGGCGGCGGCGAGGAAGGCTACAAATTCGTGCGCGGCCGGACCCAGGTCGCCGATGCCACCATAAGAAGGCAGCGAGCTTACGTGGAGCAGAACTCCGGAGGAACGCTGAAATTCCATATCTCCATTATCGCCGGATCGGAGAGGCGCATGAGCCGGAGTGAACGAACCGGTCCCTCAGGGGCCAAAGCCCATGTTGATTTTGAAGGGTTAAATGTACGGGCTAAAGCCCGTACCCTTCCTACTCTGCAGCAGCTGAAATGCGCCCACTCTGGAAGCCACGCCGAACTACTATAATCCGTTTTGCAATCCTGTATTGGCGCGCGGCGCTCTGTAAGACATTTCAAGAAAGTCTGGGGACAAATCCGTTGAAGACACGATTCGACCGCTCATTGCTTTCCACCTCGACACCAATATTTGCAATGCTGACACTTGCCGTTATGGCGCCCATGGCCGCGGCAAAATCGGCTCCTCCGCCGCAGGTTGTGCTGGCGAGCGGCTGGCAGTTGCAGGATGTGGCGAAGGCTCCGCAACCGGGCGCGGAGGTGGCTTCGCCGGGCATGAACACCAGCGGCTGGTACACGGCCACGGTTCCAGGCACGGTGCTGACGACGCTGGTCAATAATCACGTGTATCCCGAGCCGCTTTATGGTGAGAACAATCGCCCCGAGGTGATTCCGGAGAGCCTGGCGCGGACGTCGTATTGGTACCGGACGCTGATCGATGTTCCGAAGTCTTATAAGGGCCACCATGTGTGGCTCAACTTCGACGGCATCAACTACTCGGCGGCGGTGTGGGTCAACGGCGTGCAGGTGGGCGCGATTCGCGGAGCGTTCATCCGCGGCATCTTCGACATCACGGCAAATGTGACGCCGGGCAAGAAGGCGGTGCTGGCGGTGCTGGTGACGCCGCAACCGAACCCTGGAATTCCGCACGAACATACGCTGCGTGCCGGCTTGGGCGGGAACGGCGGCATTACTGCCATCGACGGGCCGACGTTTCTATCGACTCTGGGGTGGGACTGGATTCCGGCGATGCGCGACCGCGACGCCGGCATCTGGGCAAAGGTTTTTCTCTCGGCAACGGGGCCGGTGGTGTTGAAGGATCCGTTGGTGACCACCGATCTGCCGCTGCCTAAGACAGACTCGACCGACGTGGCCGTGCAGGCGACGCTTGAAAATGTGAGCGACCAGCCGCAGAAGGGCGTGGTGCAGGGAACGATTGAAAACATCTCGTTCGAAAAAGATGTGGAACTGGCGCCGCACAGCAAGCAGACGGTGAGCTTCGACGCGAAGACCACGCCGGCGCTGCACATGGAGCATCCTCGCCTGTGGTGGCCAAACGGCTACGGCGAGCCGGATATGTACAAACTGCATTTGAGCTTCAAACAGGAGCACGACGTTTCAGACGCTCAAGACGTGGATTTCGGCGTGCGCAAGATTAGCTACAGCGTGCCCGGCGCCGACACTCTTACGATTTCGGTGAATGGCGTGCAGGTGTTTATCCGCGGCGGCGACTGGGGACTGGACGAGGCCATGAAGCGCATTCCGCGCGAGCGGCTGGATGCTCAGATTCGCCTGCACAAAATGGCGAATCTGAACCTGATTCGCAACTGGGTGGGCCAAAGCACGGGCCAGGATTTTTACGAACTGTGCGACAAGTACGGAATTCTTGTCTGGGATGAGTTCTTCCAGCCAAACCCGAACGACGGGCCCAATCCCACCGATATCGATACGTACATGGCCAACGTTCGCGATAAGATTCTGCGCTTCCGCAACCATCCGTCGATCATGTTGTGGTGTGCGCGCAACGAAGGCTATCCGCCTCCGGAGATTGATGCGGCTTTGCGCAAGCTGATCCCTGAACTTGATCCGACACGGCGCTACCAGCCCAGTTCGACAGACGGAGCTGGCGTTCGCTCGCACGGGCCGTATTTCTGGCGGACTCCGCGAGCGTTCTACAAGGTCACCGACGATTTCTTCAAGACCGAGACGGGCAGCGTTTCAGTGCCGACGCTGGAGTCGATCCACGGCATGATGCCGAAGAAGGATTGGGAGACGATCAACGACGACTGGGCCGAGCATGACTTTGCCAAGGGCAACTCGGGCGCGGACAAATTCCCAGGCCTTATCGCCGCTCGCTACGGTGCGTTTCGCAACCTGGCCGACTTTGTGCGCAAGTCGCAACTGGCGAACTACGAGGCCTTCCGCGCCATGTACGAAGGGCGGAATGCTCAGCTGTTCCATCCCACCACGGCCATCATCACCTGGATGAGCGACCCGGCACAGCCGAGTTTTGTGTGGCAGATTTACCACTACGATTTTGAGCCGATGTCATCGTTGTTTGCGGTGATGAAGGCCGGCGAGATGGTGCATATCCAGTTCAACGAGTCCACCGGCGATCTGCAGGTGATCAACAATCTACCTGATGCGGTAAAGGATGCGGTGGAGCGGGTTGAAGTTTATAACCTGGACGGCACGCTGGCTTATCAGCACGAGGGAAAAGTAACGGCGGAGCCGGATGTCGCCACCGATCTGGGAACGATCGATTTCCCGTCGACGGTTTCACCGGTGCATTTCATCAAGTTGGAATTGCACGATGCTACGGGGAAGCTGCTGTCTTCGAATTTTTATTGGCGCAGCCTGCCCGAGCACCCAGACGATTTCACGGACCTGAATAAGCTGCCGATGGTCACACTTGATGCGAAGGTTGCGAGCAAGGATGCGGACGGCAAGCGAGTGGTGACTGTGACGCTGCACAATCCGTCGAAGGACATTGCGCTGATGGCGCACATGCAGTTGCGTCGGCAGAAATCGGGAGAGCGCGTGCTGCCGGTTTTCTACAGCGACAACTATGTGTCGCTGGTGCCGAACGAAACGCGCACAATCACGATTGAAGCGGATGTGAATGGGTTCAACGGGGAGAACGCACTTGTGGTATTCGATGGGTGGAACGTGACTGTGGCGCCGGCATCCTCCAAGGGCGCTGCAGTGGCGCCGAATCTTGATGCGGACCCGGCGCACTCGCCGGAAACGGGACTGCCGTTCCAGACGGTGGGGCTGCGGTAGATACTAGCTTTCAGCTTTTAGTTCCTAGCCGCTAGCCTGTTGGTGCTTGGTGCAGGGTTGTGCTTTCCCAGGTCCCAGAAGCGGGACCTGGGGCACCCGGCACGCGGCGGTAGCGCATCTCCATTTCACACGAACAAAGGCCCGCAACCATGATGGTTGCGGGCCTTTCTATTGCTGCTGCAAATTGCCTGCAGGTTACATACCCGGCAGCTGCGGTGTCTGTGCCTTGGCGTTGAGGCGGATGCGGTTGTGCTTCTTGTAGTCGGCGAGAACTCCGCTCATGAAGACGTTGAATGCTTCTGAGCGGCGCTCTTCGAGGAGCTGATCGCGAGTCTGATCGAAGTTCTTGGTGATCTCTTCCGCTGTGGGCTCCTGCTTGTCGATCAGCTTGGCAACCACGCCCGTGCGCTGCGCGTTGATGGGTCCGCTGATGTTGCCGACGGAGAGATCAAAGAGCTGCGGAGCGACCTGGGCCAAGGCTCCCATGTCGGGAACCTGGCCGGAGGGCCCAACGAGGTCGCTGGTCTTTACGGTTGCACCGACGGCCTTGGCAGCCTTGGCCAGATCGTGTTCCGATTTAGCCCGTTCAGACAGCTCCGTGGTCTTCTGGCCCAACAGTCCGGGAAGTTGCTCGTCGCGAAAGTCTTCAAGGACGTGGGACTTGAAGTCCGCAAATGCTGGCGCGTGGGCCGGCGCGGTGCCGGTGACCTGGAAGATTGCATAGCCTTCGCCGGTGGGCGCTTCCTGTGGCGGGTCTCCCTGCTTGGAAGCGAAGGCCTTGGAGAGAAGCGACGAACTGTCGGGGAGCGCTGCGATTACGCCCTGGGCGCCGACCAGAGGCGTGGTCACCACTTCAAGGTGGTGGGCCGCAGCGGTCTTCTCAAGGCCGTTCTTGATGGCCTCAGAGGTAAGCGTCTTCGCATAGTTGTCTTCCGCGGCCGCCTCGTACTGGCGAATCAGTGTTGCCAGGATGGTGGACTGCACATCGCTGAGCGACTGCGCGTGCGCCGTGCTGCGCTCTTCTACTTGAACGATGTGATAGCCAAACTGGCTCTTGATTTCCTTGACGTCGTTGATCTTCTGGCCGAAGATGGCGGCGTCAAACTCAGGCACCATGCGGCCGCGCTGAGAGAAGCCGAGTTCGCCGCCGGAATCCTTGCTACCGGGGTCGTCGGAGTTCTTTTTGGCCAAATCTGCCCAGTTGCCGCCCGACTGAAGCTGCTTGAGAATACCGTCGGCCTTCGCCTTTGCCGCAGCATCGGTCTTGGCGTCCGCGCCTGCCGGCACGGAGATGAGAATATGCCGCGACCGAGCCTGCTCAGGAACCGAGTACTCGGACTGGTGCGCGGTAAAGTACTGCTGAATCTGCTGCTGGCTAGGCTGAGGTACGCCGCCGGGCAGTTGGCTGGGAGTAAACGCAAAGTAGGTGATCTTGCGCTGTTCCGGCACGCCTGTTGCATAGCGCGCAGCGTTCTTCTTGAAGAATGTCTCGAGGTCGCTGTCGCTGGGATTGATGGTCTTGCGCAGATCGTCCGAGGAGATGACCGCGTAATCGAACTTGATCTTGATGTTGTTCTTGCGATAGGCTTCGCGGACTTCCTGATCGCTGACCGTGACTCCCGCCGTGATGAGCGCCTGCAGCCGGCGGACAACGATGTCGGTCTTTACGCTGTTCTCAAATTCCTTCACCGACATGTTGAGCCGCTCTGAAATGAGGGCCGCATACTGGTTGTCGCCAATGAACTTTCCATTGGGAAAGATGACCTCGCCGGTGGGACCGGTGTGCAGGTATTGCCGCACATCGTCGTCGGTGGCGCGAATCCCCAGCTTGTCTGCTTCTTCGAGCAGGACTTGCTGCTGCACGAGTTGCTGGCCGACCTGCTGCTCAAAAAAGTTGAGGATCATCGGATTGTCGGCATATTGCGGGCTGCGCTGCTGCAACTGCTGGCGGGCAACCTGCTCCACCCGCACCTGGCTCACCGATTCTCCGGAAGAAAGGAAACGGCTGTACCAGTGGGGGTAAATGACGGCATAGGTGTCAGGAGATGCGGACCCTCCGCCGGTGAGACCGGGGATGAGGTACACGCACATGGACACGGAAGCGGCGCCAATGATGACGACAAGGAGAGCCTTGGTGATGCGATTGTCTGTTTGCAGGAAACGAATCATGGATGGACTTGAACCTTCAACTCTCTACGCGCGAACGTGGCGTGCGTCCCGATGCTAAAACAGGACCAGTTGCAGCAGGGCACATCCAGCGGATGCGCAATTCTCGCGCAATTCTCTATTGGCGCGATACTCTGCCATTATAGACGAGTGGGAACCCGGCGAGCTTCGCCGGGGGTTAAGGCTCCTGACAGACTTGGGGGGCATATGTTCGAGCGCTATACGGAAAAGGCGCGGCGCGTGATCTTCTTTGCGCGGTATGAGGCCAGCCAGTTTGGCTCGCCTTATATCGAAACCGAGCACCTGTTGCTGGGGCTGCTGCGCGAGGACAACCCCATGGTCAGCCGGCATCTGCCTTCGCCGGGATACGAAGAATCAATTCTGAAGCAGATCAAATCACAGGCTGCAGTCCGCGAAAAGATCGCCATCAGCGTTGACCTGCCGCTCTCGAACGAATGCAAGCGGGTGCTGGCCCACGCGGCTGAAGAGGCCATGCGTCTCGGGCACAGCCACATCGGAACCGAGCACCTGCTGCTGGGCCTGCTGCGCGAAACCGGTTGCTTTGCGGAACGCATGCTCTCCAAACGTGGGGCGGATCTCAAGCGGCTGCGGAAGGAGTTGTCCGAAGGTCCGCGCGAGAACTTCGCTGTCCAGTTACCCCCACTCCCTGCCCATTTGTTCGAGCGTTTCTCGCAAAAGTTGACCTCCGCGATCATCTTTGCAATGTATGAGGCCAGCCGCTTCGGATCGTCTGCGATTGAAACCGAACACCTGCTCCTGGGGCTGGTGCACGAAGATAAGCCAACTCTCGACCGGCTTTTGGACTCCGAAGTCGCGGAAGACGCAATTCGACAGGAAATCGAAGCCAATGGCCCCGCCCAAAGAACAGGACCCATGAATCTGGCAAATATGCCACTTACCGACGAAGGCAAGCGGGCGATTTCTTGCGCGGTGGGGGAGGCGGGCGCGCTAGGACACAAGGCAGTCGGCCCCGAACACCTGCTTTTGGGCCTGCTTTACGAAGAAAGTAGCTTTGCGGCGCAAATGCTGCTTGAGCGCGGTGCAGACCTCGTGGAGATCAGGAAGAAGTTGTCGGACATTCCTCCCACAGCATAAGTGCTGCAAAAACTGAACGGGCATCCCGAAATTCGGGATGCCCGTTCAGTTTTGGACCACCTTAAATGTTTCTTATCGCCAGTAGTAGAACCCGCCCGTCATGTAGTAAGGGCGGTAATAGACCGGCGGATAGTATCCGTACGGGTAGCCGTATCTGACATACCGGGGTCCATACGGGGGAGGATAGCCGCGCTGGTAGAGCGAAGGGCCGCCCTGATAAAGTCCCTGGGCCAACCGGGCTGCCTCTTGCGGGCTGACCGGGTTAACCGTCAGCGGAGCTTTGAGGTGGAAGGTTACAAGGGCTTCAGCGGGGATCCAGACTCCGGGTCCGGAAGACGCCGCGGAAGCTGCCGTGCCAGCGGCAACACCTGCCCCGGCGCCAATTGCGCAGCCAGCACCGCCGCCCACCGCGCAGCCGATGATGGTGCCCACCAAGCCGGCGCCAACCGCATTGCCCACCGTCTGACCGGCCTTGTTTGGCCCTTTCACCCTGAACTGGTCAGTATTGAGCGGATAGCTTTGTCCGCCGAGATCCAGCGAAGTGAGGGTGAGCGCGAGGACAGAACTACCGCCCAAATCCCCTGAGCCGACCTTCTTGACTTCGGTGACGACGCCGTGAACCACAGTACCGCGCGGGATTGCCAGAACGCCGCCATAGGCGACATCGGTGATCACGGTAAACTGAACGGGTTCGCCGTCCTTGGCTTTCTTGGAGCCGAGACCTTCGCTGGTCCGCAACTGCAACAGAGTTCCCTCGGGAACTGTCACCGGGCCGTGAGCGGGCTCATAGGCAGGCTGGGGGGGCTGGTTGTAGCCCTGTTGCTGACCCTGTTGCGGATATGGATAGGGCGGCCGTCCCTGCGGATAGGGCGCCGGGTATTGGCCCTGCTGCGGATACTGCCCCTGGTTGGGATACTGGCCCTGCTGCGGAGGATACTGGCCCTGCTGCGGAGGATACTGGCCCTGGTCAGGATATTGACCTTGCTGCGGAGCCTGTTGTGGGTAACCCTGGGGAGGCGGCATGGGGCCATTGTCCGGCTGACCGTAATCCGGCTGGTTATTGGCTTGCTGCTGCGGTGTCTGCGGCACACCCGGGTCGCTTTCATCCGCGGGCTGCGGGGGCAAGGCCTCTTGCGCATCCTGTGGATTGCCGATCTTGAGGTTGTTGTGAACCTTAGTCACTCCCGGCACCTGGCTGGAGATCTGTTCGGCCAGTTTTTTCGATTCGTCAGTAGAAACCGTGCCCGAGAGCGTGACTTCGCCTTGGATGGTAGCTGCGGTAATCAGGTCGCTTTTCAGTGCCTGAGAAGCGTCGAGGGCATGCACCACATCCATCTCGATCTGCCCGTCAGTACGCTGGCTGCTTGCGGCCGGAGCGCCCTGGGCAAGCGCCACGGCTGCGCCCAGAACAACCACCCCGGACCAGACCATGACCTGCAGAAAACTTCTCTTGAGCAATGACCGATTCATCTTTATCTCTCCTATGGCTACCGCGTCTTTTGCGGCGGTTGTTTTGATGTCCGCAAGGCTGAAAAGACGCTTACATTTTGTGCTGCCGGTTCATACCGTTAGACGAACCGGCGCGCAAGCCGTCATGTGTGAGAACCCGGCAGCCAGAAAAAAGTTCCGCGATATTCAATCAGGCAGCACTCCAGCAGCCTGGGCAAGGCAATTAAGTCTTTTCAGGGGCTTGCCCCCGGGGAGTTTCTGGAAATCAGCGGGCTGGAACCGAACTGAGGTGCGCGCATCCAAAACGGAAGCCGGTACATGAAACGGGAGGAAGAACGAGCAGGATGCCGCAAAGGCTGAGATACGGAAAGGCATTCCCTGAGGGACTGCACGCGCTGATGAACCTGGGAAAAGTGATCCACGATAGCGGGCTGGAACCCTCGTTGCAGGAACTGGTCAAGACGCGGGCATCGCAGATGAACGGATGCGCTTACTGCATTGACATGCACACCAAAGACGCGCGGGCCGCGCTAGCCTGGACCGAGGCGATCACCAACATCCAGCAAAGACACGCACCTGACGAGCTATACGAAGAAGTCCGCAAGGAATTCAGTGAGGCCGAGCTGGTAAAACTGACCCTGGTCATCACGCAGATCAATGCCTGGAACCGCATCTCCATCGCATTCCGGGTGGAACCGGGGACCCACCACCCGCAGGGGCAAGGCAGGTCCTGAGCGGATGTGAGGCTGATCGGCATTGCTGCGCGAGAAGCGCTCTTGCGCATCAACGCCTACTATTCGGTTCGAACCGGCCTGAAGTCGTAGGAGGCTCCGATGGTGAAGCCGTTGGGGTTCAGGTCAGTGGGCCCGAAGGTTTGGTGCCAGAACTGGTACTCGTAGTCTCCGCGCACCCAGACATGTTGCCAGACCCGGTACTCCGCGCCTCCGCCGGGGGAAGAGACGAGAAAGGTGTCATGCGAGTACGTTGGGAAGGCGGCAGGGGGGGGGAAGTCGATGCTGCCGATTCCAAATAGGAACTTGCCGTATGGACGGAAGTTGCGATAGCGATTCCAGGCGTAGATGGCCCCGATCTCGCCGGTGTCCTGGCGCATTTTGGAGAGGCCGGAGGGACGGCCAAAGTCGATGGCGTGGCCTTCGGCCTCAATACCCAGCCCTTGAATTACGCGCGGCAAACGGTTGGGGAAGAAATCTACCCACGCCGAGATACCTTCCATTCTTCGAGAAGGACCCCAATCGATACTGAAATCGGACATACCGACTCCAACAACGATGGGCACGCCACCCCGGTTGGCAGCAGGGCTGACTTGGGAATAGACAGGGAGTGACGCGAGGACAACCAGGACTGCGGAGATGAGCCTGGGGATAAGCTTCATACGCATAAAGTCTCCTTCAAATTTGATCGACACACTCCCCCGAGGCAATACACCTTTCGGGTGAGCGGTTTATGTCTCTTAACAGAAGTACAAGGCAGGAGATTGGCAGGTTTGCAGTTGCATCTTAGTAGGCGGACTACCGGGTATCCATTGGACTTTTTTGCTACTCATCCAACTAGTAACTATTAGAACAAGTGGTCGCCCGCTTCCTCTTCAACTGAGGCGATGAGGAGGCGAAGTAGTTCAACTCGTGGCACAGCCAACTCCCTTGAAGCCGTTAGACGCAGTTTGCCGGGTAGAAGTTCGATTGCCCTCTGCAATACGGGAAGCACCGAAGAAAACGTGTTATACCGGGTATCGCGGCCCACCTTGACCACCGCGCGCAAAGCTCCGATTGCTCCCAACTGCTCCAGAATATCGGCGTCGCGCAGAAGAGTTGCTTCGATTCCCGCAGGCTCGTCTTGTGGCTGATGAGTCCGGATGGCTTCGGCAACTCTTTCCAGCTTGGATGCAGGGAACCCGCAATCGGTAAGCAGCTCCTTTGTTCGGGCAATTGTGTAGGGAACATGATCCCAACGCGCCAACCGCTCAGGATCTTCGGGACGGTGGCCGAGGAAGACTCCGAGATCGTGCATCCAGGCGGCTGCAAACAGGATGTCGTCGTCGAATTCCATTCCCTGGCCCAGGCGGCAGGCCAGCGCATAAAGCCGCGGCTGGTGGCCAAACTTGTCTACCGGCAGCGCTTCCGCCCGGATGTAGGCCTCGACGGATTCACGCCAGCCGGGCGCGGTCACTTTGTCACTTCCGGCCAATTTGGCGTGATGCGAATCAGGTCCAGACCGCCCAGGTCTTCCACGGTGAAGGAAGGTGAGAAGGCAGGCACGGCCACGATGCCGCGTGCGGGCAGGTCGATTGGGGCGAAGGCAGGCCCGGAAATTCGCCCCGCTCCCGCGGCGGCAAACAGGTAGGCCAGGCCCGATGCCGGCCGGGATGAATCGCGCAGACGCTCGCTTGCGCGGCTGCCGGTGACTGAAATCCGCTCCACGCGAAAATAGTCTGCATCGACCAGAATCGTGCGGTCTGCCAGCGCTGTGGGAGAAACCTTTCCGGCGCGGGTTACCAGCTTTGTGGCTTCCAATGATTTTTCGATGTGCAGCTCGCGAGGACGGCCGTAGTCGTACATCCGATAAGTCAAATCGCAATTCTGCTGCGTCTCCAGCAGAACCGAACCCGGCCAGATGGCGTGCACCGTTCCGGCATCCACAAAGATCAGATCGCCGCGGACAACCGGAAGCATATTCAGGCTGGCTTCGAGCGTGCCCGCGTGAATTCCTTCTTCAACCTGCGCGAGAGTAACGCCGGCCTTGAGGCCCACGGCCACCTGTGCTCCCGGGTCGGCCGCCAACGCATACCAGCATTCCGTTTTGCCGCGAGGATCGCCGTACTTCTGCGCCATTTTGTCGTCGGGATGGACCTGCACGCTCAGCTTTTCTTTGGCAAACAGAACTTTGATGAGCAGCGGCGACTGCGGAGACGGAACGCCCACGCCGAGCAGCGAGTCATGAGGTTCAGCGAAGAGTGCGTCGAGCCGTTTTCCCGCATGCGGCCCGGTTGCGACCAGGCACATGTCGCCCGTGAGCCAGACTTCTCCAAGAGGGTCTTTATCGGCCACGCGATCAAACCAGGGATGCAAATCCCGCCATCCCCAAACCCTGACATCAAACTTGGGATCGATGCGGAAAGGCGCCATTTCCTGGGGTGAAATTTGCCTTGGATCAGTCATCAATTTTGTCTCTGCCCTCGATAGAAAGAGGCCCCTTGCGTGTCCATCAGCTATTTGAAAACAAACACACGCTTTGCCAGTTTCGCGCTGCATTCTCACTCTAGCAGACCCAGAAACTTGCTCGTGATCACTGCCCTGGCTCGTTGATCTGGGTCATTCTCCAGAAGATTCCTTCAATCCCGCTGGAATCTGTGCCCGGGCCCCGCTATCCTCGTTTTCATGCCACATTCGCTGATCCTCGACCACATGTTTCAAATGCCGCTTCCGATTCTGGAGAAGCTGGCTCGCCCGGTAATTGTCTACCTGGTTCTGGTGGTGCTGCTGCGTATCTTTGGCAAGCGCGAGCTGGCGCAGCTGAACCCGTTTGACCTGGTGGTGCTGCTGTCGCTTTCGAACACGGTGCAGAATGCCATCATCGGAGACGACAACTCCGTAAGCGGGGGCTTGATTGGGGCCTTCGGGCTGCTGGCCATCAACTGGCTGGTGGTGCGGGTGCTGTTTCGCTCGCCGGGGCTTACGCGGGTTTTGGAGGGCCGGGCATCCGTTCTCATTCGCAACGGACAAATTGACCGCAAGGCGCTCGAACGCGAGTCACTGACCCGCGAGGAACTGGTCGAGGTGATTCACCGTCAGGGCTTTGAGAGCGTGGGCGAGGTGCGCAAGTGCGAACTCGAGCCAAATGGCACGTTCTACGTGGAGCCTTTCGAACCGACCGTGACCGACAAACGCCACGCGGAACTGATTGCCAAGTTGGATGCGCTGAGTAATGAGGTAAAGACCTTGCGCGCACAACCGGCTGGCGAATAGCGCTTTCATTTAATCTTTATTAACGTCTCAGACTATAGAATCCGTCCGGCAGGAGTCTTCCCCATGCGTTTCTCCGCGAGCCTCCGATTCATTGCTTGCTTTGTCCCCGTAACGCTGGTCCTGGCCGCGCTGGCCAGTGGGCAGACACTTGAACATCGCCCGGAGGCAGAGCTCAGTGCGCCAACAAATGCTGCGCCGCTGTCGGATGAAATTGCTGCGGCAGTACCCAAGCAAGAGTCGACGCTGCCCACGGGCACTAGCCTGCAGGTGGAGATCGCCCGGCATTACCCGATGAAGGCGGGCGAGACCATCGAAGGCAGGCTGATGCATCCGATCTACGCCGATGGCCGGCTTGCCGTGCCGGCAAGCACGCTGCTGCATGGCCGCGTGGTCGCACTGGCGCCCGACACATCGACCCGATGGCACGGACGATTGCGCGGGGACTTTACGCCGTTCCACACCGTCAAGGTGCAGTTTGACGAGTTGATGCTGCTGGGCGGGCCACTCGCAATCTCTTCCGCAGTGGCGGCAGACGGCGCGCCGGTGCTGCAACTTTCCGCGCCTGGAGCTACGCCAAATCGAGGATTCATCTCGCGGGAGTGGGCGCAGGCTAAGAAGCAGACAATCGATCGAGTGGCCTACATTACCGCGCCGGGACGTGGGGATCGGGCACTTCAGTTGCTCTATCATCAACTGCCTTACCATCCGGAGAGAATCGAGGCTCACACCGCCTGGTCGTTTGAGCTGACGGCGCCACTGGCTCTGCCTGACCTTCCTGAGGTCGCGCCCGTGCCAGTGGCGCCTGCGCTGCCAACAGGCAAGACCGAGACCTGGTCAGTCAACGCAGTGCTTAATCACGATCTGACTTCGGCCCGCGCGCGGCCAGGCGATCCGGTGGAAGCGCTTGTGGTGGAACCCGTCTTCGACCGCAACAAACAGCTCGTGGTTCCGCAGGGGTCGACGCTTGTCGGAAAGGTGACGGCTGCTCGGGCGGCGCGCTCGTTTGGCCGCAACGGCAAGCTGCGCTTCACCTTTCAACAAGTGCGATTCCCAGAGGGATTCAATCGCCAAGTCGAGGGCTCGCTGGCTGGAGCAGCAACGGAAAAAACGCAGAACCTGACGCTCGATGCCGAGGGAACGATCACGCCGCACAATCAGTCCAGCGCCATTGCTCCCATTCTGCTGATCATGCTCGCTGGCCGCGCGTTGGATCAGGACGGCAACATGACCATGCACACCGGCGTGGCCTCAAATGGATTTGGCCTGGTGGGGCGCATTGTGGGCATGGCCGCCGGCAACTACAACGTGGCCGCGGGCCTCGGCTACTACGCAGCGGCGCTCTCCGTCTACGAAAACTTCTTGCGCTCAGGGCGCGATGTGGTCTTCCCCAGGGACACGCGCATCGAGATTCTGACCAATCCGCTGCGGGCTCCGGTGCTGACGCTGAGTGGCCAGTAGCGCCGGACCATCCAGCGCGGCTGGATTCGATGAATCACTCATTGATCAGCAAAATTGTGCCCGCCACCTACAAGAAGAAGTCTACCTAGACAACGTCCCAGGACCGCCCTCTGCTCGCTTCTGTACTGGCAACTTCCCCGAGGCTACACGCGAGGCGAGATTCCAGGGCACATAGCCTGAATTACAATTCGGGAAGTTTCTCGCTGTTCGAATCGACTGCAAGAAAGAGTCCAGACATGGGAATTACGAGACGTGAGTTTCTGCTCAGCAGCGCGGCAGCGGCAATGCTGCCCAAGGCAGCCTTTGGATCGGGAAAACCCCTCAACGTCGTGTTGGTTTTTTGTGACGATCTGGGCTACGGCGATATTGCCGTATACGGTGGTGCCAACCCCACGCCCAACCTCACCGGGTTCGCCGCGGAGGGAATGCGATTCACGAATCTCGACAGTGCCAACCCGGTATGCTCGCCTTCGCGGGCATCCCTACTGACGGGGCGCTATCCGACCCGCGTTGGCGTTCCAAGAGTTCTATTTCCTAAAGATGTGGAGGGCCTGAATCTGGACGAGGTGACGCTTGCCGACATGTTGAAGGCCAAAGGGTACAAGACATGTGCGGTGGGTAAATGGCACCTGGGCCTGCCCGAGAAATACTTACCCACAAGCCGGGGTTTCGACGAGTACCTCGGCGTTCCATACAGCGTCGATATGAATCCGAGAGTTCTGATGGATGGCACGAAGGTCATCGAGCAAGAGACCGACGTGGACTATCTGACACAGAAGTACACAAAGCGGTCCATCGAATTCATCGAGAAATCAAAGAACGGTCCATTCTTCCTGTACCTGGCGCACTCGATGGTGCACATTCCGCTGGGCGCGTCACCGGAGTTCAAGGGAAAATCGGGGCTCGGGCTTTATGGCGATGCACTTGCGGAGATCGACTGGAGCTTCGGCGAGATTATGAAGACGCTCGATCGCAACGGGCTGCGGGAGAACACGCTTGTTCTGTTCACTTCAGATAACGGGCCCTGGTTCCAGGGGAGTCCGGGACGCCTGAGGGGCAGAAAGACAGATACATACGAAGGGGGCGTGCGAGAGCCGTTTCTTGCGCGGCTGCCCGGCAGAATTCAAGCGGGATCGGTGTGCAACGGGCTTGCGTCGCTCATGGATGTAACGCCCACCATCGCCAAGCTTACCAGTGCGCAGCCTGGGAAAAAGCCATTTGACGGCATCGACATTTGGCCGCTGTTGTCGGGCGAGAAGAAGTCGATCGACCGGGATGTGCTGTTGTTCTTCGACAATTTTTACTTGCAGGCCGCGAGATGGAATCGCTGGAAGTTGCATCTGACACGTTACGACCAGGAATCCTACAGTGTGATCAGAGGGCAGCGGCAGACGAATTACGCTCTTCGAAATCCTGAGCTGTACGACATGGATCTCGATGTGGACGAGAGTTACGACGTGGCGCCTCTACATCCGGATATCGTTGCCAGAATTTCTGGGCGCGTGACAGAGCTTCTTGCCACATTCCCCGCAGGCGTTCAGCAGGCCTGGGCTGAAACCAGAAACCGCGTAAATGTTGAAACCCGCATCGGAGCCCGTCCGCAACCCGCCAACTAGGAACTGCTTAGCCCGTGCACGTATGGCGCTGCAGGCGCGGCTGCCTTAATGGCAAATCATTCCCACTCGATGGTGCCGGGGGGCTTTGACGTGATGTCGTAGACCACGCGGTTGATGCCGCGCACCTCATTCACAATGCGGCTACTGATGCGCTTCAGCACATCGTAGGGCAGCGGCGTCCAGTCGGCGGTCATGCCGTCTTCAGAGTGCACAGCGCGAACGGCCGCGGTGTATGCATAGGTGCGCTGATCGCCCATTACGCCCACGCTCATCACGGGAAGAAGCACAGCGAAGCTCTGCCAGATTTTGGAGTAGAGGCCGGCGGCCTTGATCTCGGCGACTACGATTTCGTCGGCTTCCTGCAACAGGGCCACGCGCTCTGGCGTGACCTCACCCAGAATGCGAACGGCGAGACCGGGGCCGGGGAATGGCTGGCGTCCGAGAACGTCTTCCGGCATGCCCATATCGCGGCCTATGCGGCGGACTTCATCCTTGAACAAATCGCGCAACGGCTCGATGAGCTTGAGCTTCATTCCCAATGGAAGGCCGCCTACGTTGTGATGGCTCTTGATAGTCTGGCTTGGGCCTTTCACGCTGCTGGATTCGATCACGTCCGGATAGAGCGTGCCTTGAACAAGCCAATCGACTCCGCCGCTTTGTTTGGCGATGCGGGTGGCCTCGTCGTCAAAGACAGCGATGAACTCGGCGCCGATCCTTTTCCTTTTTGTCTCGGGGTCGGTGACCCCGGCCAGTTGCGCGAGGAAGCGCTCGCTGGCATCGACGGCAACGATGTTGAGGCCGAGCTTGTCGCGGAGATTTTTCTGCACGCTGGCGAACTCGTTTTTGCGCAGGACTCCGTTGTTGACGAAGATGCAGGTGAGCTGGCTGCCGATGGCCTTGTGAACCAGCATTGCGGCGACCGAGGAATCTACGCCGCCGGAGAGGCCGCAAATAACGTGGCCCTTGCCGACCTTCTCGCGAATCGACGCTACGGTGGTTTCGATAAAGTGTGCCGGCGTCCAGTCGCCCGCTGCGCCACAAATCTTGAAGAGGAAGTTCTTGATGAGCTGAGGACCGAGCGGTGTGTGATGCACTTCGGGATGGAACTGCACGGCCCAGATGCGGCGCTCCTCATTGGCAATACCGGCGAGAGCGTTGGAAGTAACGGCGGTGCGATGGAATCCGGCGGGCAGCTCGAGGGCTTCGTCGCCGTGGCTCATCCAAACGGCAAGCGTTGGGGGCAGGCCGGCGAACAATTGCGTTGCGGTGTCTTCAATGGTGACTTCGGCATGGCCGTACTCACGCAACGGCGCCGACTTCACTTTGCCGCCCATGTGATGCACGATGAAGTGCAACCCATAGCAGATGCCCAGCACCGGCACGTCCAGCGAGAGCACCTTGGGGTCGGCTGCGGGTGCGTCGGCATCGTAAACAGACGACGGGCCGCCGGAGAGGATGAGTCCAATTGGCTTGAGGGCCTGAATCTCGGCGAGGGGCACCGTGCAGGGAAGCACGACGGAAAAGACATTCTGCTCGCGGATGCGACGGGCTATCAGCTGGGTGTACTGGGAGCCGAAATCGAGGATGACAATTGTTTGGGTGTCCACGTTTCAGTGTGGCAGGGGGGGGGCGAGATGTAAAGAACTCGCCTTCGTGCAAGATTCGTGGCGGCTGTTTGAAGGAGCATTCCCTCAGGGGCTGAAGCCCGCGTTCATCTTGCTGAACCTAAGTACGGGCTGAAGCCCGTACCCTTCAAACCGACCACTGCCAAAGGTAGTCACGGCAGCTTGCGGGCTTCGGCTTCGGGGTTCCAATGGTCGGGGCCGGCAAGGAACACTCTGGGCTTGAATTGCGTAGCTTCCGCGGCAGTTAGCTGATGCGACCAGGAGACGCGGGCCGATGGGTTGGCGCCGGGACCGGTGCTTTTGAATTCCGCGTACCAGGCCTGCGGCGTGTCGGTGGTTCGGCCCCACGCGTTCCATCCCTGCGGGATTACGTTGGGAGGGAGTTCGGTATTGATGTAGACCACGCGCGAGAAGGGACGCCAGGGACGGCCGAGGCTGATGGTGCCTTGCGCGGGCTCCGTCGATCCGGTAGCTGCGGCTTCGGCATTTCCACTGGTGACCTTGCTGTTGATGATCACGTAGCCAGTGTTTTGATGGAGCGAGGTACGCGACTGCGCGGTGAGGTAGCCGCGGCCGTTGGCGTGGATCTCGGAGTGGTCGAAGACGGCAGTGGCGTTGCCGAAGATGAAGTCGACGCCGCCCTCGATGTAGGAGTCGACGTAATATTGGCGGCCGTAGTCGGCGAAGAGCGTGTCCTGATGGCCGAGAAAGCGGCAGTGCTTGAAGATGGATCGATCGGCGCGCACTGCGGCCGCGACAGCCTGACCAGTGTTGCCGGCGGTGTTTTCAAAAGTCAGGTTGTCTGCCTCAAATCCTGTGCCGTTGATCTCGACAGTTTCAGTGAAGAAGGTTCCACCGGCCTGTTTGGCGTTAAGGCTGTTGGTGATGACCACATCGGCGGGAGACTTGCCCATGCCGATCAGCGTGATATTGGTGTGGTTCTGCGTAACGATGACGCGCTCGTGATAGATGCCGGGCGCAATCTCGATAAAAACGCGGCCCGGCTTGCCGTCCTTGCCGATGCCTGCAAAGGGATGATGATCCATCGCCATCTGGATGGTGGGAAACTCAGCGATGGCTTCGATGCCCGTCTTCACATCGGGAGAGACGCGAACGTGAACGTCCTGGGCGCGGGCCACGGACGAAAGACTGAGGGCGGCCAGCAAAACGACAGCGGCGAATGTTCGTAGGAACATCAAACTCCTTACTTCCTCTAATGGCAGCCGGTGACCGCGCCTATTTATTCGCGCTCTTGTAGACCACGCCAGCCTTCATCACGAATTTCACGTCCTGAACGGTACGTATGTCCTCAAGAGGATTCTTGTCCACTGCAATGATGTCTGCCCACTTGCCGGATTCGAGCGTGCCGGTCTTCGAGGTCCAGCCCATCAGGTCGGCGGCATTGATGGTGGCAGTTTGCAATGCTGCCAGCGGAGCCATGCCGAGCTGGTTCACGTAAACGTCCAGCTCATGCGCGTTGAGGCCGTGCGGATAGACGGCGGCGTCGGTGCCCATTGCGATCTTTACGCCAGCCTGCATGGCACGCTTGATGTTGGTCTTGGCCACTGCGCTCACATCAACCATCTTCTGGTGGTAGAAGGGCGGCAAATGCCCGCTCTCGATCATCCAGTCTTCGAGGTAGAGCGTGGGCACCAGGTAGGTGCCGTGCTGTTTCATCGCGGCAATGCCCTCGTCGTTGATGTAGCTGCCGTGCTCAATCGAGTCCACGCCGGCCTGGGTGGCCCACAGAATTCCTTGCGCGCCATGCGCGTGCGCTGCAACCTTGCGGCCCAGGCGATGGGCATCGGCGACAATAGCCTGCATCTCCTCCAGCGTGTACTGTGCGGCCTGTGGATCGTCGCCCTTGGAGAGCACGCCGCCGGTGGCGCAGATTTTGATCAGGTCGGCCCCGTACTTGATGTTCTGCCTTACCATGTGCTGCACGGCGGCAATGCCGTCGGCCACGCCGTCAGCCGCCACGTGGTACTGGACCGGCAGCAGGTTTTCATCGCAGTGGCCACCGGTGATGCTCAGCGGCGGCCCGCTCACCAGCATGTGCGGACCGGCAATCTGTCCGGAGTTGATGGCGTCGCGCAGGTCCACATCGGTAAAGCCGCCGGTGCCCACGTTGCGCACGGAGGTGATGCCGGCCATCAGCGTGGTGCGGGCGTTGACGACGCCGTTGATGGTTTCTTTCGCGTTGGTCGAGGCGAGCTCCCGGTAGGGATCGAAGTCCGGATTCCCGGTCAGGTGCGTGTGCACATCAATCAGGCCAGGTAGCACAGTGAGGCCCCCCAGGTCGATGACCGTGTCCGCCGGTTGGGCAGGAACGGAGGCGGTTGCCGCGATGGACTGAATGCTATCGCCGACCACGACGATGGTCTCGTTATCGAGCAGTTTGCCTGTCTTGACGTCGAGCAGGTGGCCGGCGCGGACCAGTGTTCGCGCTGCAGAAGGGTTCGCGGCCGGTTGAGCAAAGAGCGATGCTCCGGTAAATGACAGGGCTAGTGCAATTATCAGTTTGGGGTTGCAGAACATGCGAACGCCTCCTGGAAGATTTGAAAGGGAAGTCTAACAAAGCTACTCCAGGAGGCGAACATCCAAGCATGTTTCCAAGGCGAGTTTCTGGCCCGGAGATTCAGATTTCTAGGCCCATTTCTTGCCAAGTCCCGCGAGATCGGAGTGGGCCAGATCTTCCGGGGTCATGGCAACTCTGAACTCGACTTCGGCATTGAACGTAAGGAACCAGGGCTCGGCAAGTCGGGGGACATCGGAAGGGCTATCGACGTTCACGATAAGGATTCCGCCGCGCTTGCCTTCCCGTTCGCCGAACCAGGCATGTTCCGGCTTGATGGCGTCGAGAATCTGTTTCATCTTCGCCCCCGCTGTTCCGTTCCTGACCAGGGTGTTGAACGGTTCAATGGGGCATTGAACCAGCATCATCATGCGCATTTGAAACCTCCAGGCGCCGGGTTTTCGCGTCAGATCTACGAACGGCGCGGCCAGAGAATACCACGTGCCTGAAACGGTTGGCTTTATTTTTGTTTGCCGGATGATAAACGCGAAAAACAACTTCAGGACATAGTGTCTCGGCGGAGATGCCGAATTTTGTGACAGATGGTCGAATTTGCGTGTCCAGTGACGGAGCGGAGCGCGCTCCCCACTCCCTGCGCGTGATAGGCTGCTATGCAATACAGCTCGATCCAATTTGGCTGTTCTAAAATTCCGTCCCGGCCTCTGTCCGCAAGCATATAGCGTGCCGATCGACCTGGCCGGTTGACCGTGTTTCCAAGAGGACATTTCGATGAATTGTTTCCGTTTCGCTCCGATATTGATTCTGGCGGCTGGAGTGTTTGGGTCTGGCGCCGTGATGGCGCAGTCTCCCGCGGCCCCGCAAGCCAACAAGCCTGAACCGCCGGCAGAGATCAAGAGCTTCGATCTCTCCGCCATCGACAAGACCGCCGATCCCTGCACCGATTTCTACCAGTACTCGTGCGGAAACTGGGTGAAGGGCAACCCCATCCCTTCTGACCAGGTGCGCTGGGCGCGGTCGTTCTCTCTGCTGCGGGAGCGGAACCGCTACCTGCTGTGGGAGGAACTGGACGCCGCCGCCAAGGCGCCTAAGACGCCGCTGCAGAAGCAGTACGGCGCCTTCTTTGCCGCCTGCATGAACACGGACGAGGTGGAGAAGAAGGGCATCACGCCCATCCAGCCGGCATGGAAAGAGATCGCCGGCCTGACGGATGCCAGCCAGCTCCCTGCCCTGCTCGGCGAGCTTGAAAACCAAGGCACTCCGGATGGTTTCTTCAACTTCGGCGTGGGCCAGGACGACAAGGACTCCTCCAAGCAGATTGCCGAGATCTATCAAGGCGGGATTTCGCTGCCCGACCGTGATTACTACATTGTGGATTCGGCGCGCTTCAAGGCCATCCGGGCGCAGTACATCGAGCACCTGAACAAGATGTTCACGCTGGCAGGCGATACGCCCGAGCAGGCCGCCAAAGAGGCCGCTGCGGTGATGGAGATCGAGACTGCGTTGGCCAAGGCCTCCACCAGCCGCACCGACCTGCGCCAGCCTGAAAATCGTTACCACATCTTTACGGTTGCCGACTTTCAGAAGAGCGCGTCCTCTTTCGACTGGAACACATACTTCAAGGCCGTCGGCATCGACCACTTCGACACCCTGAACGTAGCAACTCCCAACTACTTCACAGCGCTTGACGAGCTCCTCAAGAGCGAGCCGCTGGATTCGTGGAAGAGTTATCTGCGCTGGCACGTGCTGCACGGGCAAGCTCGCGAATTGCCCAAAACGTTTTTCGACGAGAACTTCGCCTTCTTCTCCAAGACCTTGTCTGGACAGGAAGAGCCTGAAGCGCGCTGGAAGCAGTGCTCGAGCATGACCGACCGGGCGCTGGGCGAGGCGGTTGGCCAGGACTGGGTGAAGGAGAACTTCCCGCCCGCGGCCAAAGACAGCATGGACAAGCTGGTGGCTTCCCTCGAAAAGTCTCTGGGCGACGACATCAAGACGCTGCCCTGGATGGGCGACGACACCAAGAAAGCGGCAGAGCAGAAGCTGGCGATGGTCCGCAACAAGATCGGCTATCCGGAGAAGTGGCGCGACTACTCAAGCGTGAAGGTGGACGCAGCCGACCTGATCGGCAACGAACACCATTCCGCTGTTTACGAGCGCAACTACAACTATGCCAAGCTGGGTAAGCCGGTGGATGAGAAGGAGTGGGGCATGACGCCTCCCACCGTCAACGCCTATTACAACCCCTCGTTCAACGACATCAACTTCCCGGCCGGCATTCTCCAGCCGCCGTTCTTCGACTTCAAGATCGACCCTGCGGTCAATTTCGGCGGCATCGGCGTGGTTATTGGCCACGAAATGACGCACGGCTTCGACGACGAAGGTTCAAAGTATGACGGACTGGGCAACCTGCGCGAGTGGCAGACGGCCGATGATCGCAAGGCCTTTACCGAGCGGACCGATTGCGTAGCCAATGAGTACAGCGGCTTTGAGGCAGCTCCGGCCAAGGGCGATACACCGGCGCAGCATCTGAACGGAAAGCTGACCCTGGGCGAGAACACCGCCGACAACGGCGGCCTGCGCATTGCCTACATGGCGCTGCTGGATACGCTGGCGGCACAACACAAGACGATCGGCGACAAGATCGACGGCTACACCGAGGCGCAGCGCTACTTCCTTGGCTTCGCGCAGGTGTGGTGCCAAAACCAGACTGACCAGGCGTCCCGCCAGGCTGCGCTGGTCGATCCCCACTCGCCGGGCCAATGGCGCGTCAACGGCTCGGTACAGAATTTCGACGAGTTCGGGAAGGCGTTCGGCTGCACCAAGGGCCAGCCCATGTATCCGGTTAACTCCTGCCGCGTTTGGTAAACGGGCTCGGCAAGCAATCAAGCCGTGGCGCTCTCTCCAGGGCGCTACGGCGAAAAGCCCGCGAATGGCCGGTTTCTTACCCTGACGGTAATAGTATTTTTTGTCGTCGGGGCGCATTCGGGTCATTGAGGCTGGACACTCACTTTTCCCGGCGTGGGCGCGTTGACATTTCCTGGCGCCCGGACGTCCAAACTGCAACTGCGTAATAAACTGGAAAGCAACAGGGCCGAGGAGTGGATTGGGTTGTGTCCGGGGTATAGGCGCCTTGGAAAATGTCTTGTTTTACCCAGTCTTTAGCCGAAACTAGGCACAAACAGCCCTTGGCTTTTACAATGCATCAGGGACCCGTCCCAACCCAGCTCTGCTGTGGAACTAGCAAACTTGGCGGCGCACGCCTGACCAGGATGAAGGAATCGCATGAAGTTCACGAAATTCGGCAAGGCACTTCTGATCAGCGCCCTCTCAGCTGGCGTTATTCTCGGCGTTTCGTCTTGCGTTCGTAGTTATACGGTCGGTTTTATCTATGTCACGGGAACAGTAACAGCCCAGTCCACTGGAAACGGCATCATCAGTGGCTACAAAATTGATCACAATACTGGTTTCCTGACCCCCATCAACGGGCTGCCCGTTTCCTCCGGCGGCGCCAACCCGGGCCGCGCCGTACTGGTTACTGGAAGCCGGTTTCTTTATGTCCTGAACCAGGGCGTGAATGCCCAGGGCGGTTCCACCTGCACCACTGCCAATCCCTGCCAGAACTCCAATATCACCGAGTTCGCTCTGGGTGGAAATGGCATTCTCAGTCCCCAGGCGACCTTCTACACGCAGGGCGTCAACCCGTTCCGGTTGATCGCCGACGGCTCCGGCAACTACCTGATGGTGCTGGACCACGATTCTCCGTCGAGCGCCACCTGCAAACTTGCGCTGGGCGCTTCGGCAACCACCTGCGGCGACATCACAATTTTTCAGATTAACCAGACGACAGGCCGCCTGACGCTGGTAGTGAATGCCCAGGTAACATCGTCAGGCGGATCGCCGCTGACCTACTTCCCGGTTCCCGCCAATCCCATCGACTTTGTCATGTCCGCCGGCTACGTCCTCACGCTGAGCGGAACCCCCGCAACCGGCGACAGCGTGTTTCCATATGTGTATTCCGGCGCGACCGGACAGTTGACTCTGGGCCAGAACAGCCCACAGCCGCTGAATATCAGCAAGGCGACAGCAATCGTGAATGCCAACAGCGTGATCTATGTGCTCGATAATGAGCCGGTAACAATCCCGTCGGGCGGCACATTCCCCGCCGGCATCTATCCCAGCCAGATTCTGCCCTTCTCGGTGGGCAACAACGGCGCGCTCCAGGCGCAAACCGGGGGTATTGTTCCTGACGATCCCACGCTGTCTAACCCTATCTACCTGATGGTGGAATCGAAGGGCAAGTTCCTCTATGTGGCCAACCAGGGGAACAATACGACGGGGACCAACAACCCGGGAAGCGGCCTTTCCGGCTATTTCATTTCCAGTTCGCCCTCTTATCTGCTCTCCTTCCTGACTCCCTCCACCTACGGAACGGGATCGGGCCCCCAGTGCCTGGTTGAAGACCCCTCCGATCAGTTCATTTACACCGCCAACTTCGTCGACTCGACCATTACGGGCCGAGTGGTCGACCCGAACGACGGTGTACTGAACGGTCTTAAAGTGGCCAGCAGCTACAAGCTCCAAGGTCCGGCTAATTGGTGCCTGATTGACGGGCGAACGAACTAACGATCAGTGCCGCTTTAAAATGGCGGCTGGTGTCGGCGAGCAAGTTGGCCTGGGTGCCAGCTGGTTCGCCTGAGACCCCCGGCAGGGTTCCGGGGGAAGTCTTAAAGAACGTAGCCGAATGCCGGGCGCGGCTTTTCCCTGGGCGCTTTGGGGTTCGATTCCAAACCTGGTTTTTTAGGGGCCTGCTTTTCCGGCCCCGTGACGAAAGATGCGCATGAAGTTCAACAAATCGAGCCAGCTGCTGCTGGTCTCCGCGGCCAGCATCCTGGTAGCTGGACTTATGACTGCCTGTGCCACTCTCACCGTGGACTTTGTCTTCGTGGCCAGTTCCAAAGCCGCTGGCCCCAACAACTACGGTGAGATCAACATATTCGAGGTCAACTCGGAGTCGGGCCATATGCGTCAGATTCCCGCCTCGCCTGTCCCTTCCGGGGGACGTTTTCCCATTGCCGAAGCCGTTTCGTCCGACAACCAGAACCTGTTTGTCGTGAACCAAGACGACAACAACATCGTCCAGTTCGTCATCGGCAACGACGGCAAGCTTTATCCGTATAACACCGTTAATACTCCGGGCATATTCCCGCTGGGAGTCGCTGCGAACTCAACCAACCTCTTCGTGGTCGATACCTACCAGCCGCTGCCCTCCTGCTCCACTGCGGCCCCGTGCTCCGGCTCGATTGCGGTGTTTCCCCTCGCCGCCGGCGGGTCAGCCAGCAGCGCGCCTTGCACCGCAACTGTATGCATTCAGCCAGCCGCCACCAATGCGGGTATCAGCGCCAACTACTGGCCGCTCAAGCTGGCCGGCAAGCCTGCCGACGTGATTGTACCCACCGGAGTCAACGTTCTGGCTTCGGGTACGTTCGTCTACGTCACCGCATACGACTCCTCAGTCGCCCCCAATGCAGGCTATGTTTTCGGCTTCTCAGTTGGCTCCGGCGGCGTGCTCACGCCGTTGGCCGGTTCGCCCTTTGCAGCCGGCATTTTGCCGTCCGCCATCGCAAGCGATGCGTCCAGCAAGTATGTTTACGTAACCGACTACACGAGCAGCAATGTCCGGGGCTTCTCGGTTGCATCCGGGCAATTGGTTCCGCTCGCCGGCAGCCCGTTCCCGACCGGCAATGCGCCCTCCGCGATTGTGGTCAATCCGTCGTTCAGTTTCGCCTATGTCACAAATTCAACTGACTCCTCGATTTCGGCCTACTCCATGAGCAATGGCGTGCTCACGCGTATCGGCAGTTACCCAACGGGGTTGCAGCCGGTGGCCATCGGAATCGATCCGTCGACCAACCATTTTCTTTACACCGCCAACTTTCTTGGCAACGACGTCTCCGGCTTTCAGTTGAGTCAGACTGCCGGCACGCTTCTGGTTTCGCAATTCTCTCCGTTCCCGTCGAATAGTCAGCCAACAGCCATCGCCGCGATTCCGCACAATGGCACAGGCGCCGGCGTGCACTAGAGAGAATCTGAAATTGCCCCAGCGCCCGAAACGGTGCTGGGATCGCAAAACCGGGAATGGAGTGTCCCGAAACCATAGCACTCCAGTCGACGCGACCTCAAGGAGCGGCGACCTTGGCCATCTCTCAACGGGGCGTTGAATCCCCGGTTTTGCCATAGCAACACCCCGTACCGGGCTTTTACAATATCTACGGGGCAACCTAAACGAGTTTTCCTGGGGCTAGAACCTGATGGCCCACAACGAAGGAAGCGCATGAAGTTCAGCAAATTGAGCCAGCTGTTTCTGGTCTCTACGGTAGGCCTTCTGGTAGCCACACTTTTGACAGCCTGCCAGCTTGTCACCATCGACTATGTTTTCGTTGCCGACTCAGTCGGCTCCGGAACCGGGAGCGCAGGACAGATTGAAACCTACGCGGTGGACTCCCAGTCCGGCGCGCTGCGCGTGGACGCTCCGGCAGTCCCCTCCGGCGGCGTGGGCCCGGTTGCCTTGGCCGTCACCGCCAACTTCTATCACCTCTACGTAGCGAATGCGACCAGCAAGAACGTGGTGCACTTCTCCATCGCAACCAACGGGGTGCTGACCAAGCAGGAGACGATCACTTTTAGCGCCGCGCCAGTTGCCCTGGCCGTCAACTCCGCCAGCAACTACCTGTATGTTGTCTCCGGAACCACTACCGCCACGCTCACCGAGTATCCTCTCTCGAACCTGGGCGTAATCGGCGCCGCGACTTCACAGCAGAGTCTCATCGTTCCCGCCTTCCCGGGTGATTCAATCGTACCCACTTCGTTGACGGTGCTGGCCAACAACAATAACGTCTATGTCGCCACCTATGACGCTTCCGCCTACAATCCCGGCGGAACGCCTACGAGCGCAGCCAATCCCGGATGGGTCTTCGGCTACTCTGTCGGTTCGGGCGGCGCGTTGACGGCAACGGGTGGCAGTCCTTACAAGGCCGGCGTCAAGCCCACCGGCATCTCGGGCGACCCGGTCAACCGCTTTGTCTATGTCACCGACTTCGCCTCCAATCAGTTGATCGGTTACTCGATTCAGGCCGGCGGTGTTCTCAACTTCCTGGTCAACGGCCCCTTTAAAACCGGCAACCAACCCTCCGCCGTTGTGATCGACCCGCGTGGCATTTATATTTACGTTTCCAACTCGCTGGATTCGTCGATTACGGGCTACAACATTGCCCTGCCAACCGGAACACCCTCGGCCATCATCAACAGCAACAGCAGCCTGGTCTACGCAACGGATACCCAGCCGGTCGCAATCGCAGTCGACCCGGCACTGGGCCGCTTCGTGTATACCGCCAATCGCCTGGGCAATTCGATCTCCGGCTTCCGCCTGGTTCCCGAAACGGGCGTGGTGAGTAACACGCAGGCGACTCCGTATCCGACCGCCGCAAACCCAACCGCGCTGGTAATTGTTCCTCACGGCAATCACTCGGTACAGGCGGTTACGCCGTAACAGCGAACAGTGATCAGTGAACAGTGAAAAGCCCGGCCAAGAAGGCTGGGCTTTTTGCTGGCTGCAACTTTTGACTATCAATCGAATGTGCATTCCAAAATCAGTTCATTTGCGGAGATATTCATCTCCGTCGTCGACTCGGCGGTGAAAATTCGGGGATCGCCGCCATTCTCCCATTGCCTAAAGTATCTGCCTTGCGTGTGCATGCCCTACTTCGGCAACCGGCCGAAAGTCTTGCGGTCAGTACTCTTATCGCGTGCTATGCTTGCCAACATGCTTTAAACCATCCCCGGAGGAAAAGTTCATGAAAGTTCGAATCGCTTCCCCAGCCGCTCTGTGTCTTTTGTTAGCAGGAATCACACTCAACCCGGCGCCCGCGGCCCTCGCGCAACAGGATGCCGGCCAGGTTCACGGCCCCAGCAAATACCTCCGCATAGGCAATGTCGAGCTCAAACCCGAACAGAGCGGCGCCTACACAAAGATTGAGCGCGAAGAGGTCGAGGCCCTGCGCGCGGCCAATTCCCCGAACCACTACCTCACCCTGTCGTCCATTACCGGCGGCAGCCATATTCTCTACATGCATGGCTTTGAATCCTTCGCCGATATGCAAAAGGATCACACGGCAGCAATGGCCATGACGAAACTCCAGGACACGCTGAGGGCGGACAACGCCGAAGAGGGTCCGATGATCGCCGCGGTTCACAACAGCATCTACTCCTACGAGAAGGACCTCAGCCTCGGCGCTGCGATCGATCTCTCCAAAATGCGTTTCATGCGGATCATTCTCTTCCACGTCCGTTCAGGACACCGCCAGGAATGGGAGCATGTGGTCAAGCTCCTGGTCAAGGAGTATCAATCGTCGATTCCCGAAGCGCGCTGGGCCATGTTCGAGAAGATGTACGGTCAGGGCAGCGACAACACCTACATCCTCGCGACCCCGATGGAATCTCTCGCTACGGTGGACGCGATGCACGACGACAACAAATTCTCCGAATCCGTGGGCCCGGACCAGCTGGATCTGCTCAGAAAAAGTCTGGATGCCACCATCGAATCTTCCGAGAGCGATCTGTTCGCTTTCAGCTCCGGAATGAGCTACGTGCCCGATTCATGGCTAACCGCTTCGCCTGACTTCTGGGGCAAAAAGTAAACAGCCTCACACGTCCATCTTTGAATAGGAAGGCCCATTCCCACAAGGATGGGCCTTCTTCTTTGCCAACTAGGAATGGCCTTGAGCTAATACATCAAATCCAATGACGAGTCGCAGTGTGGTCCCCCGTGAGATGCCAAAGAAGTGCGGCGCCTCACGCGGCTATCTCCACACGTGCATCCATGAGCGGAGCAGGCGCTGGGCCGGTTTTTCGACCAGGTGCAGAGCGGCCACCGCCATCGCAATCAGCACCACGTAACTGATCCATGGATCGAAGCGGGCCACGCCCAGCCGATCCAGAACATGCGTGTCGTGAATCAGGTTCCAGAAATTGAAGTGCAGAAGATAGAGACAATAGCTGGCCTCACCCACAAAGACCAGCGGACGCCAGCTGAGCGCATAAGCCAGCCGGTTGTTGCCCGCCAGCCCCAGAATGATGCAGCCGAACAGCGGCATCAGCAGGCCGTCGTGAACGATGGGATAGGGCACGAGGGGCCCCATTTCGAGAATGCCGAAAGTGGCGACCAATCCTGTCACCCCGAGAATCAGCCGCAGGCGGCTGGACCGTCCAATCATCTCGTCAAGGCTGGCCAGCAAAACCCCGAAGAAGAAACTCGCCATGTGCGGCAACGGCGTGTATTTGAGCGCCTGGAGCCACGGGCCCCAGCTCCAGCGGTCGGGATGTGGAATGCCGTCCGGATTGAACACGATGTAGAGCGCTCCCGGAACCATGCCCAGCATCCACACGACCGCCATGGTGACCAGGTGCGGCGCAACGCGGGCGGGCTTCTTCCAGCGCGCCATCCACGGGAAGAGCAGGTAATAGAAGGCCTCTGCCGACATGGTCCAGGCCGGCGTGTTCAGAAATGTAGCGATGGAGGGAATCCATCCTTGCAGCAGCAGCGGCGACAGCACCATGCCGGTCCAAAACATGGCATGCGTGTGGGCAGCGTACTCGGCCGGCACCACTTGCCAGCTCAGCAGCAGGCTAAGCAGGTATATGGGATAGAGCCGCGTGAAGCGCGCCTCCCAGAAGCGCACCTTATCCAGCTCTCCCGATCGCGCCCGGCCAGCGTAGTTATAGGCCAGCACAAACCCCGAAAGCAAAATGAAAAAGCTGACCGACGCAAAGCCTGCATTGACCACCGGCGCCAGAAAGCCAAACCACTGGGGATTGGAAAAATGAAAGAAGACAATGTTGATGGCCGCGAAGGTGCGCAAGCCTGTAAGCGCATTCAGCCGGGCTGGCTTCTTGATCTCCACGCGTTGTTAGACGTCTCCGTGAGAGCAGGGAACAGGGACCAAGGTTCAGAAAAACACGGTCGGGCCAAAGAGCAGTGAGTTGCAGGTTGGATATGGATCTGTTACCTGTTCCCTGTTCCCTGTTCACTGCTTCTACGCCGTGACCAGTGAGCCGACCTTTTCGCCCATCACGACTCGCCGGATATTCCCTGGCTGGTTCATGTTGAAGATGATCATTGGCAGGTTGTTGTCTTTACACAGGCTCACTGCGGTCAGGTCCATCACCTTGAGTCCCTGGCGCAGGATCTCCATGTAAGTAATCTCGTCGTACTTGACGGCATCTTTGAACAGCACCGGGTCGGCGCTGTAGACGCCTTCCACCTTTGTGCCCTTAAGCAGCACATCGGCCTTGATCTCCATGGCGCGGAGGCTGGCTGCGGTGTCGGAGGAGAAGAACGGGTTGCCAATGCCGGCGGCAAAGATCACAATGCGGCCTTTTTCAAGGTGGCGCACGGCGCGCCGGCGAATGTAAGGCTCGGCCAGCTGATTCATGAAAACGGCACTCATCACGCGGCACTGTACGCCGCGCTTTTCAAGCGAGTCCTGCAACGCAATGGCGTTGATCACGGTGGAGAGCATGCCCATGCTGTCGGCGCTCACCCGATCCATCTCCCGGGCCTGTCCCTCGACGCCGCGGAAAATGTTGCCTCCGCCCACCACAATTCCAACTTCCACGCCCAGGGCGTGAATTTCAGCCAGCTCGCCGGCAATTTCCGACACTTTTTCCGCATCAATGCCGAAACCGCGCGACCCTGCCAGCGCCTCACCTGAAAGCTTGAGAACGATCCGCTTATACATGTCTTTCCGAGTATCGCATAAGAGCCTGAACGGTGGGATTAACGGCCTCCCCGGCACAGGTATTACCAGCTTTCGCCGACCCCGAATTGCGATTTATCAGGAAGAACCCAGAGAACAACGATCCCGTGGAATTGGCTTCAGTATCTTTCCTGAATTGACTCGCGGCCACGCCGATTTCAAATTAGGAATTTACATCTGGGATTTCGTGCACCGGAATGCCGGCTAACCCCGGCCTTCTGCCTAGACTTACCTTGTCGACAGTTGAGCGATGGGC
>OBLW0100000147.1_pt1 | contig 56393 bp, 53 predicted proteins | sample 1520161 | NCBI WGS metagenome assembly OBLW01 (sample SAMEA3539309, study PRJEB22396) | soil metagenome | biome: tundra; feature: field; material: soil | place: USA | collected 2010-05 | depth 0.15 m
GAGATGCCTAAGTGACTGGAGTTCAGACGTGTGCTCTTCCGATCTGATCTCTTTAGCGGGAAGAAAGCTTGGGATGTTCCACTGGGAAGCCACGTTCCAGGCCAGCAAACCGGCGCGATTAATTTCGGCGGACCGATTGTCACCGCCAGCGGTTTGATTTTCACTGCCGCATCGTGGGACGGTCACCTGCGAGCGTTCGAGGTGGCCACCGGAAAAGAGATTTGGTCCTATGAACTTCCCGCCGGCGGGCAGGCCACGCCGATGACTTACAGTTTGAACGGCAAGCAATATCTGGTGATCGCGGCAGGCGGGCACGGGAAGTTGGGAACCAAGCAGGGGGATTACATTCTGGCGTTTACTTTGCCCTGACGCTAGCCGCGGCGATGGCTGTTCGGCAGACGCAAAAGCGGCGTGTAGACTGCCACAGGTCTGGGCCTTTAGCTCGGGCCGCTGTTTGGCGACCATCCGCGAGGGACGTACGGCTCGATCGCGGCGCTGAGCTCCAGCGTGCCAGGGTCGACTTCGAGGCTCAATTCGCCAGCGAGGTGATGGAGATCGACGCTAAACCCAATAAAGCTCCACATCAAATGCCTGCCACAAACAATCCCCTTCCCGCGTTTTTCGCAAGTTAAAGTCCTTTGCATCTCCACAATTCTGTAACTGTTCGTTCTGCAGGTCTTAGGGCGCTGGCCTAAAACCCAGCGCCTACATAAACCCGCGATTAGGGCGTTGGTATGGCACGGCGAATCAGGTTGGCTACGTCGTCGGGGACTTCGCGCTGGGGGAAGTGCCCCACGTGGGGGAATTCGATGCGCTGGTAGCCCTTGGGAAACCAGGGGTCCTGGCCTTGCGAGGAGGCCGGGAGATTGACGGCGTCGGCTAGGCCGCAGGCGAACAGGAGGGGGACCTCGACCGGCGGCAGGGGTTGCTGGTCTAGTTTCGATTGCTGCTGGCGATAGGCTGGGGCGCCGGGGGCGTTTCCGTAACGATGACGATAGTAGGAAATTACGAACGGGACAAATTGGGGATTGCTCCAGGCAGACTTGGCCCCTTCGAGATCGGCTTGAGTGAATTTCCATTCGGGCGACCAGCTGGGCCAGAGGTATTCGCAAAAGGGGATGGGATCGGCCTGGAAGGCGGCGCGGCCGCGTTCCGTGTTGAAATACCACTGATACCAATAGGCTCGGATTTGCTGATGCGATTCGGACTTACCTTGGAACATGATATACGGCGTCGACAAGGTTACCAGACCTCGCAATCGCTGCGGTGCGAGGATGGCTACGGAATAGGCGGTGCGGGCGCCCCAATCGTGGCCGACGAGAACGAAACGATCTACGGCGAGGGAGTCGGCGAAATCGAGGACGTCCTGGGCCAGGGCGCCGGTCTGGCCGCTCAGCGCATCGGGGTTATCGACACGAGTATTTCCGAAGCCGCGCAAATCCGGTACCAGGATTCGCAGAGATTCGCCGCGTAAATTTTCGATTACGCGATCCCAGGTGCGCAAGCTGTCAGGGAAGCCGTGCAGCAAGACGAGCGGGGTGTGCTCTGACGAGCCGTGCTCTTCATATTCGATTTGGGCGAAGCGGGTGCGGGCGAGAGGCATAGCAATTCGTTTGCAGAGTGCAGTGTAAAAGCGAGCTTGTGGTTGCGCAACCAAACAATGCGAATGGGTCCAGTGCGAATGCGTATGACGGAAATGGCTGCGCGCCCGCTTCGATCCAGATCCCCTCGCAATCTCATTAATAAATCGGTTCGATCGACCCGCCTGGGATTACACCGCTCATTTTATCGATCGCTGTGCCGCCCAGCTACATTCGGACTAGTTGCACGCGGCGATTCTTGGCGCGGCCTTCGTCGGTAGCGTTGCTGGCTACTGGTCTGGCGTCGCCATAACCTTTTGAGGTTAGACGGGAGCGGTCGATGCCATGATCGGCGAGCCAGTTGGCTACTGCTTCTGCGCGATCGCTTGATAGTTTGAGGTTAGCGGCTTTCAATCCGACGTTGTCGGTGAACCCTTCTACGCGAATTTTCCAGTCGGCGTGCTCCTTTAACGCGTTGACTGCGTCATTCAGGGCACCTTCGGAGTCGGGAGTTAGGTCTGCTTTGCCGGTTTCAAAGTGTACGTTGGAGAGGGTCACCCGGCCGGTATCTCGCAGGGAGGCGCTGGCATCACCGTTGCCTTCGGCATTTCTGTAACGATTCAGCTCGGCTACGAAAGGCCGTGCTCCCCTGGGTGTTTTTAGTTCGCCCTGGAGAAGTTGCTGGTTGGAGACTTTTTCACCGTACAGTTTGGTGTCTTCGCTTTCGTCGGGACGAAGCGTTGAACCTTCCAGAGATAATCCTGCGAATAGACCTCGGGAGCGCGACCACGATAGAATTTCGGCGTGCAGGAGCACGTCGGTGTTTGCGCTGGCGTCCCTGCCTACCGGACCAGCCGCGGCTTCGGCCTCGCCGCCAATTGTAAATTTGTCTGACAGCAACTTCTTCATGCCCCCTTCATTCATGATCAACAGGAAGACGTCGGTAGAAGAACCGCCGATTTGCAGGCCGTAACTTCCCCCTTCAATTCGTATGGCGGCGGGGGTTCCGAAACGGCCGGTGCCATTGCGGCGGCAGGAGACGAAACCTCGGCCGTATTTTCCGCCCACGATGAAGGCGGCTTTTTTCACGTCCGGGATGATTACTATGCAGCGGGATTTGTCGAATAGATCGCGCGGAATGCCTCTGTCGGGCTCGTGCATGACTTCACGGAACGAGAGCGTGGCGTTCTGCAATCTCTTATCGGGAGTATTTTCGGATTCCTGGCTGCGCGCTTGTACGGCTCCAACAAGAGCCAAGCTGGCGCTCACAGCACAAGTAGCAAGCCGAGAGAGAGCATTGGAACTATGGGCGGATTTGCTTCGTTTTCTGGCGGGCGTAAACGACATGAGTTCTCCTCAGAAGCGCGAGCGGCAGTACGATGGGATAGTAAGCGGATTGGGCAGAGCTAGACATCAGGCTTTTCGTGTAGGTCCCCAGCTGAGTATCGTTTAGGCGGTGATGTTAGCCGAAGGCCAACCGTCCGCGGCGGTCGTCCCCGCGATACGCATAGCAACCGCTATAATCTCAAGTATGGTGCTTTCTTCCTACAAGCCGAGAAAAAAGTTCATGGAGCTGGCTATTGCGGAAGCCAAACTTGCTGGCGACCGAGGAGATTACCCCATCGGGGCCGTCATTACGCGGATCGTCGGCCGCCGCGAAGTAGTGATTGCGAGCGCGGGTAACCGGGTGAAGACTTCGGGGTCGAGCATCAAGCACGTGGAATTGGAAACGCTGAAGTATGTGTCGAGCGGGTATGGACGCTATTTGCCGGACTTCGTTCTCTATTCGACGCATGAGCCTTGTGCGATGTGTGCTGGTGCTTGCGTATGGTCGAGAATTGGAGCGGTGGTTTATGGTGTTTCGCAGGAAGATATCGCCGCTTTTGGGCGGAAGCGCGGTACCGATGATTATAAGTGGCGCGCTTGTTTGATTCCTTGCCGGCTGGTTTTCGAAAAGGGCAATCACGTTATTCCGGTGACCGGCGGTTTTCTGCGACGAGAATGCCAGAAATTGTTCAGCTATCGGGCGGCACGCCGGCAAACCGGTTCCTAAGCTGCTCGCGTTTCGCTGGGTAGCTGAGAAGCCCATGACGACTTATAGGGAGTTGGCCTCATTGCTGCGTCGAGGAACTACCCGCAGTGTAGGGGAATTGATGCTCCCTCCCGCGATGTCTTTCCTGTTCATGGAGCTTCCTGCTTTAGGTATTTCTCTTGCGCGGCCAACACCCGGGTAATCTCCATCTCAATCGCTTTGGAAGTCACCGGTTTGGCGACGTAGCCGTCCATCCCCGCTTGCTGACATCTCTTCCGGTCTTCTTCAAAGGCACTGGCGGTCATAGCCACGATCGGCAGGTGCCGTCCGGAGATTTTTTCCCTGGCGCGAATTTCTTGGGTAGCCTCCAGACCATCCATGATCGGCATTTGCATATCCATCGCCACTAGATCAAAGTCCCGCTGCTCCGAGAGGCGCAGCGCCATCTCGCCGTTGCCCGCAATTGTGACGACGTGCCCCATTTTCTCGAGTAGCCGCGAGATCAACCGCTGATTCACGGAATTGTCCTCGGCGAGCAGGATCTGTAAACTGTTGCGTCTTTCCTCGGTAGGCTTCCGTGGCGTGGGCACTTGCGCTTGGCCCTCCACCTCGCCATGCGATGCTCGCAGCGCCTCATAGAGTGCCGACCGCCGGAACGGTTTGAGGATCGTTCGTGTGACGCCCAACTGTTCGCATCGATCCCGCTCCTCGGCATCCAGCAGGCGCGAGTGAACTAGAATTACCGGCACACTGGCGGCGGCAGATCCGCGGAGCATGGCGACCAACGCGAGCCCGCCCAGACCCGGTAGCTCCTTCTCGATCAAGATGGTTGAGAAACTCTCGCCAGTGCTCTGAGATTCCGCAATCTGGGCCAACGCCTCCTGGGCGGTGACGGCCGGCACGGCGGTCATGTCCCAGCGAGAAAGCAGATGCTTGAGCAACTCGCCATTCACCGGATTGTGATCGACAGTAAGAACGCGGCAAATCCCGGGAAGCGTCTTTTCGTTTTCCCGTTTGCCTTCTTGTTGGGGTCCCAGGGTGCACAATACTGTCGTGGTGAAATGGAATTTGCTGCCGAGCCCCTCTTCGCTCTCCACCCAGATACGACCGCCCATGAGGTGCACGAGCCGCTGGCAAATCGAGAGTCCCAGTCCGGTGCCGCCATAGCGACGCGTGGTGGACATGTCTGCCTGTGCAAACGCTTCAAAAATTTTCCTTTGCTTCTCCTCCGGTATGCCGATGCCGGTGTCGGACACCGTGAATTCCAGCATCAAGCCATCTTGCGTGGTGCCGGCAATCCGCACATAGATCGCTACTTGTCCGTGATTGGTGAACTTCAACGCATTTCCAGCCAGATTCATCAACACCTGCCGCAAGCGCGTCGAATCCCCGCGCATCGCGGCGGGGATGCCTTCTTCGGCGTTCCACAGCAGTTCTATGCCTTTCGCTTGCGCGCTGAGCGCCAGGGGCTGCAACGCCTCTTCAATACAGTCTTCTATAGATAGCTCCGCGATTTCCAGTTCCAGCTTGCCGGCTTCAATTTTCGAAAGATCCAGGATGTCGTTCAGCAGCGTCAGCAGCGATTCGCCCGAACTCTTCACCATGCTTAGGTAGTCGCGCTGTTCCGAGTCCAGGTTGGTTTCCAGAGCCAGCGTGGTCATCCCTAGAATCCCGTTCATGGGCGTGCGAATCTCGTGGCTCATATTGGCCAGGAATTCGCTTTTTGCGCGGTTCGCGGCCTCGGCATCCTCCTTGGCCTGTCGCAGAGCCTCTTGCGCTTTCTTACGCTCGGTGATGTCCACGAAGGTGACGACCGCTCCCAGCATCCGACCCCGTTGAAGTAGCGGGTGACACCACACCTCAGCGTCGAAACTGGTGCCGTCCGCGCGCCACAGAAGCTCGTCGGTCTCGTGAAATTTTTTGCCCGCCTGAAATTCTTGCTGCAACACGCACTCGCTCCGCGGGTACGGCGACCCATCGCGCCGAGTGTGATGGATGACGTCATGAATGTTTCGGCCCAGCACACCGTTCTGCGAGGCATAGCGGAGCAGCCGGAGCATCGCGAGATTACAGAACGTACATTCACCGTTAAGGTCTACTCCGTAGATGGCTTCGCCCGTTGAGTCCAGAAGCAGCCGCATCCTCCCCTCTTCTTGGGACAGCCGTTGCTCGCTCGCATCCCGTTCGCTGATCAAGGTGCCCAACACCAATCCGGCAAGCGCCAGGATGAGCATCAGAACCTGCAGCACCGTTAGATCAGCGGGGTCTCGGGGGTAAATCCTGAGCGCCACGATGATTCCGGAATCCAGCGCCAGAATCGCTGCTGTGGCGCCTCGCAGACCTCGCCGTACCGACATCCAAATCAGCGGCAGAAAGAGCAGGTAGAACATCTCGTTGCCGCGAGACCAGCGGCCGCTCAGAGCCATCCACAGCACCGCTGTGATGCACACCGCGAACAACCCCGATTCCATCGCCCGGAGGATACCTTGCGGTTCATGTCGGCCCATGGCGACCGGGGCTTGGTCCCCGGCGGTCCTCGCAGGTTCCGAGTAGCCCGCGAACCGGCGGAGTCGCGGCAACACATAGATGAGGCAAAACGGGGCAATCGATCCGATGGCTATGGCATCGCCTACCCACCAATTGAATGTGGCTCGTAAGTACTCTCCCGAAGGTATGAGGTGATCCAAGACCAGGAACCCGGTGCCCAGGAACGCCACCACGCACGAGGAGAATGTGGCGATCAACAACAGCCACATCACATCTCTCAGCGATCGAAGGTGCAGGTCGATCTTGACGACTTTTCGCAAAAGCAGCGCTGCAGCGGCATACACGGCGGCGAATTCGATGTTGCCTACCAGAAAGGTAAACGAGTACACCGGCAGGTGATAGTTAACGATCGAGGCAATATCCTCAGCAACTAAGATGGGCAGCGCGTAGCGCGGTCCGAATCCAATGAGCACCGCGAACGCTAAGCCAGTGGGCGGATACCAGGCACTGATCTCCGGCCAAATCTGCAAAGATATTGTGGAACGGTCCAGCAGCACGTGCACCACAACGAAGCACACGGCCACCAGTAACCGTCGAAGATTCTGTCGTGTGTCCGGAGTCAATCGACCCACTGGCCACCACATCGTGCCCGCCCGCACTGGCGTGCACGATGGCTGCAACGCAGGAACGGGAGAATTGGTTTATTGCGGAAGACGCCCGAATTGGTGTCCCGAAATGAAAATATAGCTGTGAACAAAACCCGCAAATGCACCTCGTCCATGGCACCCCAGAAATCTTGTTAAGTGCTTAGGGCTTCAACGATTTTGCGACGGCTACGCATGGGTATCATCGCTACCAGCTGCCGTCTTCGCCGGTTATATCCAGCGTCCTGAGGGCCAAAATTGAGATTTGTCGTGTTTGTAAAAATTAGAAAATGCTAACTACACATCGACAACAATGGGCGCTCGCAATGTTCTCGCCTCGTGCCCGGGCCTACAGGCCTTTGGTGCTGCGGAACGCGCGGACTACGGCCGCTGCGTCGCGCTGATTGGCGTCTACTTCGACGTTCAGGTGGCGCATGTCTTCGGCGGTAATTTTTCCGGCTAAGTCGGCTAGGGCTGAGCGGAGTTGGGGAAACTTGGCTAGGGTGTCGCGGCGGACAATGGGGACGGCGTCGTACGGGGGAAAATAGTGGCGGTCGTCGGTTAGGGCTACCAAGTGAAGAGATTCGATCAGGCCATCGGTAGAGTTGCCGGCTACGATGTCTACCTTCTGGTCGACGAGGGCGCGGTAGATCAGGCCCAGGTCCATTACGCTGGGTTGGGCGGCGAAGTGAAGGCCGTAACGCTGGCTCCAGCCTAACAAGCCGTCAGGACGTTCGAGAAATTCGTAGCCTACGCCTACTCGCCAGCGCGGGGCTAGCGGGATGATGTCGGAGATGGTGGTCAGGTGGAATTGTTGGGCGTCGGAGCCGCGAATTACCATGGCGAAGGTGTTTTCGAAGCCTAATGGATCGGTTACTTCCAGGTTGAACCGGTCGGAGTAGCCTTTCTTAACTCGGTCGTAGACAGCTTTGGAGTCGCCCCCGGGCGGTTCGTTTAGGACCGCGGTTAGGGCGGTGCCGGTGTACTCGACGTACAGGTCGAGTTGGCCGGATTCGAGAGCTTTTTGGCAGAGGAGCGTGCCGCCCAGGTTCGTTTTGCGCTCTACGTGGATGCTGGTGCGGGCTTCGATGTGTTGGGCGAGCAGCTCGGCTAGGATTATCTGCTCGGTGAAAAATTTGGAGCCAATGGTGATGTGGGGTTGAGCGGGGCGGCAGCCGGAGAGGGGAAGAACGCTTACGAGAGAGAGCAGGCTCAGAAGGACGCGGCGCATCGCTATGAATGTCTCATGCGGGGCGAGAGAATGCGAAACTCCTGGATCGAATCAGGATAGGAAACGGTAACGCGGAGGCACCGAGCGCGCGGACGGCCCTCGGAGATGGGTCAGGCTATTTTCAGGTGGCGCTCGAGGCGAGCTAAGAGAACATCGGCCAAGATAGCGAGGAGGGCGGCGGGGACGGCGCCGGCCAGGATTACGGCGTTGCTGACCATGGCTACGCCGCGGAAGATGAAAATCCCGAGACCGCCTGCACCGATGGCGGCAGCGATCGTAGCCACGCCAATGGTGATGACCGTGGCGGTGCGTATACCGGCCAAAATTACCGGTAGGGCCAGCGGGAGGCGGACGCGCCAGAGGATCTGGGACTGGGTCATGCCCATGGCTTCGGCGGCTTGCAGGACCGCAGGATCAATGCCGGTCAGGCCCACGTACGTATTTCTGAGGATTGGCAAGAGCGCATATAGAACCAACGCCACGATGGCGGTGCGGCGGCCTATGCCGCCGATGAAAGGGATCGGAATCAGGAAGCCAAACAGAGCCAGGCTGGGGATGGTCTGGAAGATGCTGGCCAGGCCTAGGGCGATGTTGCGGAGGGCGGGGCGTTGGATAATGAACATGCCTAGTGGAACGGCGATGGCGATGGCAATCGTCATGGCGATTACCACCAGGGTGAGGTGGGCCGCGGTCGCTTCGAAGATTTCGGTGCGGTGTTGGACGAAAAATGTCCAGGGGCTCACGCGGGGGCTCCGGGAACGCTGTTGAGCCTAGGAGCCGCGTTCGGGTCGGCGGACGTCAGGTCACCCAGGGACTGCGCGAAGGCTTTTACTTCCGGATGATCGATCTGGAGGAATTCTTGCGGCTTGGCGGAGGCGACGATTCGGCCGGATTGCAGCAGAACAATGCGGGTGGCCAGCAGCAGCGCTTCGCGAAGGTCATGTGTGACGAAAACGATGGTCTTGGCGAGCTGGCGGGCGAGTTTGCTGAATTCGCGCTGGAGCTCGGCGCGGGTTACTGGATCGAGCGCCCCGAAGGGTTCGTCCATGAGCAGGATGGGAGGGTCGGCGGCCAGAGCGCGGGCTACGCCTACCCGCTGGCGCTGGCCGCCGGAGAGTTCGTGGGGGCGGCGAGGTGCAAATTGGAGTGGATCGAGACCTACGAGCGAGAGAAGTTGGTCGACACGTTGTCGGATGCGACTGCCATCCCACTTTTCCAAAGTGGGAACGAGAGCGATATTCTGCGCTACGGTAAAATGAGGAAACAAGCCGCCTTCCTGAATAACATATCCGATGCCGCGGCGCAGGCGAATAGGGTCCCACTCCGCTGTGGATAGCCCTCGCACCATCACTTCCCCTTGATTTGGCAGCAGGAGGCGATTGACAAGCTTTAACAGAGTGGTCTTGCCGCTGCCGCTGCGTCCCAGCAGTACCAGCGTTTCTCCTGCGTGAATTTCCAATGAAATACAGTCAATAATCGCGTTCGAAAACTTACGGTTAACACTGTATGTTACGTCACGCAGCAGAATGGTAGGTTCGGTCAGTGCTGCGGCTTTCGCATTCATTTCGATTGACACCTTCACCGTGGGGAAGAGACCATCATACTTGGCTCTGGCTCCCCGCACCGAATTTTGGTGCATCCTTCAGGCGGAAGCAGCATCGAACCGGAGGGGGAATATCGCATGGGAGTTCTTAGCAGCGCGGTCCGCATCCGTCACGACCTGCACACACGCCTGACGGAAGCCAGAAAGCGCACCGACGAGCTGTTTGGAATCGTACGCGACGAGGCCCTCTACGACCGGCCGATCGCCGAGCGACACCGCATTATTTTCTACGTCGGACACGTGGAATCGTTTGATTGGAATTTGCTGGCGCAGCGCGCTTTTGGACTGTCTTCCTTTCACGAATCCTTTGACAAGCTGTTCGCATTTGGAATTGATCCCGTGGGCGGAGGTCTGCCCACCGATAAGCCGTCGGACTGGCCGTCCCGCGAAGAAATTTACCAGTACAATCAGCGGTTGCGTGAGGATCTTGATCGCGCAATTGCGCGGACCTTGGCGAAACCGTCCGAGGGGCACCCGCTCCTGCTGGCTATGCTGGAAGTGGCCATCGAACACCGCTTGATGCACGCCGAGACCTTGGCCTACATGCTCCACCAGTTGCCTGCGGACCGCAAGATTCCGGCCGCCAAAGAAGCGGTTTGGAAGACGGCGCGTGCGAAATCTCACTTGATCGAGGTCCCGGCTGGCCAAGCGACATTGGGAATGCGGCGTGCGAATAACGGCGAATTCGGCTGGGACAATGAAATGGATGCGTGGGAAGCGTTTGTGCCGGGATTCGCGATCGACAACTACAACGTGATGAATCGTGACTTCCTGCAATTCGTGCAATCGGGCGGCTACGAAAACCGATCGCTCTGGAGCGATGACGCCTGGGCCTGGAAACAGGCTCAGGGTATCTCGCATCCGACGTTCTGGCGGCGCGAGGGAAGTTTGTGGATGTATCGCACCATGTTCGGCGACATTCAGTTGCCACTGGATTGGCCGGTGTACGTAAGCCATGCGGAAGCCACGGCGTATGCGAAGTGGCTTGGGCGTAAACTGCCGACCGAAGAGCAATTTCATCGCGCTGCGTATGGAACTTCGGATGATCGCATAGAGCGCGAGTATCCCTGGGGCAACGAGGCCCCGAGCGAGAAGTATGGGAATTTTAATTTCACCCATTGGGATCCGAAACCGGTAGGATCGTACCCGCGCGGAGCCAGCGCGTTCGGCGTACACGACCTGGTGGGCAATGGATGGGAATGGACCCGTACGGAATTCGGCCCGTTCCCCGGCTTCGCGGCGATGTCATTCTATCCCGGCTATTCTGCGAGTTTTTTTGATGGCAAGCACTACGTGATGAAAGGCGGTTCTCCCCGTACCGCCGCTTGTATGTTGCGACGATCGTTCCGTAATTGGTTCCAACCTAATTATCCGTACGTGTACGCCACGTTTCGTTGCGTTGAGGACTGACCAAGAAGTCAGACCAGGAGCCCACATGCTGACCGATTCCCTTACTAGCAGTCACGTGTCGGAGTTCGCGCGATGCGTGCGGGAATGTCTGACCAAGGAAGGCCAGAAGGAACTGCCATCGAAATATTTATACGACGAGGTAGGTTCAGCGCTGTTCGAGACCATTTGCGTCTTGCCGGAATATGGACTGACACGTGCCGATGCGCGATTGCTGGAGAAGCACGCCGAGCAGATTGTGGAGCGGCTGCCATTTCCCATTGAAGTCGCGGAACTGGGGAGCGGCAGCGGAAAGAAAACTCGCTGGATTTTGGAGGCGCTGTCCCAGCGGCAGCGGACCTATTACTATCCGATCGAGATTTCGCCTTCCGCGCTGGCGGCCTGCGAGAAGGAGCTCGGACAGATCGATATGGTCAGCGTGGTAGGCTACGAGCAGCCCTATCTAGAGGGTCTGCGTGCGGTCGCCAAGCGGCGCGACCACCTAGAACACTTGCTGGTTTTATTTCTGGGAAGCACCATCGGTAATTTCGACCGCGCGGCCGGGGAAGCGTTTTTGCGGGAAGTTTGCGCTACCTTGCGGACCGGGGATGCCTTGTTGCTGGGAACGGATCTTGAGAAAAGTGCCGAAGTGCAGATACTGGCTTACGACGATCCCGCGGGCGTAACGGCGGCATTCAACATGAATTTGTTGGCGCGCATCAATCGGGAATTGCACGCCGATTTCGATCTTGCCCATTTCGAGCATGAGGCTCGATGGAACAGTGTAGATCGTCGAATCGAGATGCACTTGCGATCCATGCGCCAACAGGCCGTGACGATTGTGGCGGCCGGCTTACAAGTTAGCTTCAAAGAAGGCGAGACCATTTGGACAGAAAGTTCGCACAAATACCAACCTGCGGAAGTCGTCGCCATGGCGCAACGAACTGGTTTCCGGTGTGAGGGTCAGTGGATCGATAAGGAATGGCCGTTCGCGCAGAATTTGTTGATTCGTGAGTAGCAAGTAGCACCGGGCACTCCGGCCTGTGCCGCCGTCAGCCCCACCCAAGACTATCCTGCGCCAATCCTAAGAATCAAACGCCGCTTAAGATTTCCCCGAATCTAAATCTCTTCGACTCGCCACACCAGCCGGCCCAGCCACGATTTTTCGTTAGCAATATCCGGATACCACACCGCCAGGATTTGCGAGCCCTGGTACACCCGCTCGAAACCTTCCTCCGACTCCGAAACCGTCTCCACCGGCGCAATCCAAAAGTGCCGAGCGCCCGGTGCATGCAGAGCAATCTTCAAGCGCTGCCAGCCATCTTCCATCCGCAAAGTCGGACCGAGTAGCTCGCCGCTGAAGCGAAGGTCCTGGGGTCCTTGCGGAGTCTCAAAAAAACGATCCTTAGCTCCTGGCGCGAGCAGATTCACGACCGACTCCAAGCCAATGGCCATGTGCCTTTCGAACGCCGACTTGAATTTGAGCCGGAGTTCGCAAGCGAGTTCACAACCGCGAGGTGCCGGACCAAACGAGAGATGTTTGGTGACGCTTAGCTCTACTCTCGGCGCGAACGAATCTCCAGACAACAGGACGAGGCCTTCTCGCACGAGTTCGGCGTCATGTGCCGAAGCGCTATCAATGGCAAACACGCCCCCGGCAAAACCCGGGTCTTCCTGGAGTTTAAGGGCTTCATAGTCCGCGGGACTGCGCGAAGGATCGAAAAGAAAAAGCCGGAAGGTGTGTCGTGGCCAGCGATCGTAGAGGAGGAATTTCTCAAGGCCGGCTTCCTTCACTTTGGTCTGTTCGTAGGCCGAGGCGGTAGACGTCGCAGGCCGATAATGGGGATCGCGCAGCCGAGAATGATATGGTTCGGGGCGCCGCAAAATGGAATTGATCAGCGTCGAAGCGGTTGGCCGGAAATCCAGCGCGGCGAGGGTCCCGCCGTCGGAGGGCTTCACTAGCGCCTGATATTCCGGTGCGGTGAACAAAAGTTCGTCGACGCCATCCCCGTCATAGTCCAGCGTTTCCACCCGCGCGGCCATACCGCCAGGAGTGTGGCGATCGGCGATGGCCTCCGCGCGAATCAAATTCCGGGAAATGTCGGTGCGCAGATGCGGCGCATAGAGACCGCCGAAGATTCCGTGCCAATAAGCGTCGTTGCATTGAGCGTGATGCAAAAGGTCGCGCGCTTTCGCCAGTTCTTCTGCAGCTTTGGAGCCCACGCGGCGCTTAGGCGAATTGGTGATGCGGCCGGCCGTACGAAGCATTTTTTTGTGCAACAAATTGGATTCCGAATACTTCCGAAAAAAACCGCGCCAGGGACAGCCGCGGAGGAACGAGAGAACCTCAGAGCGAGAATTAAACTCTTTCAGCAGCGCGTTGTAGCGTTCGCGCGTGCGGGTGGGAAGCGCCCACTCCATCATCTCGGTATAGGAAGCGGTGGGCAGGTCCGCACGGCCCAGCGGCTTGTGCGTAGACAAATATTCGCTGGGAGTGCAGACGTCGAGCCAATCGGAGTTTTGCTCGAAAGCGGCGAAGAGATTGTCGAGCCAGTCCTCTTGATAACAATGCTCGAAAGTGCCGGGCCATCCGCCGAATTTTTCCATGTCGTCGCCCATGGCGGTGATGCCATCGGGATGCGCTTCAAAAGTTTCGCGAAGATTGGCGATTACTTTCTCGACCGTGTCCCAGGGGATCAGGTAGCGCAACGATTTTTGCCCCGGGATGATGCGAATGGTCTGACCCTTGTCTTCGGCAATATAGTCGCCGAAGAGTTCCTTTTCTTCGAAGCCTGCAGAAAGAAAATGTATATCGTCGAGGACCGTATAGCGGACATTAGCCTCTGCCAGCACCGAAGCTAACTGTGGCTCCCACACTCGTTCGGCGAGCCATGCCCCAGAGGGGCGCTTGCCGAAATGTTCTTCCACGTAGTCCGCGAGTTTGACGATTTGATGGTGCTGATCGATAGCCGGGATCGAAATTAGAATGGGTTCGTAAAAACCACCGCCTGCCAATTCGACTTGGCCTTTGGCCACCAAGCTCTTTAAGAGTTCAAAGTATTCAGGGTGATGTTGCTCGATCCAGGTTAGCAGTGGGCCGGTGTAATGCAGGCCAACCCGGACATCGGGGTGTCTGGCGAGGACCTCGACAAACGGCAGATAGCAGCGCGCGTAGGATTGCTCGAAAACATGGTCGAAATTACCAACAGGTTGATGGGCGTGAACCAGGAGGACCAAATGGAGCTTCGGCGGCACGGGGACTAGGTGGGTCTCCTAATTACAGCATAACCTGCCGAGCGTGGTTATGAACGCTGTGAGAATAAAACGTCGCGCGAGATGCCTACCTTGGGTTCGATGCGTCAACCGTAACTTCGGGTGCAGGTGCGTGGTAAGTCCGATGTTATGGTGAGGAATGCTGCAGAATCCAAGCGGAAATGGTGATAAGAGCTTCGGCAGCAAGGGTCTCCTCGATCGCTCGGGATTCGGCCGGCAAGCCCATGTAGCAATGCTGGAACTGATGATTCAGACCCGGCAATTCGACGACTTGAAAGTTTTTATTTTGGCCGTCCTCGAGGGCTTTCTTGGCCAGCGGCAAATTTTCCTTTGGCGGCACCTGCAGGTCTTTTTCTGCGCCCAAGACCAGGACGGGGCACTTGGTTTTTTGCAGCGCCGGCACCGGATCGTAATCGAGAAAGTAGCGAAACCACGGTGAGCTGGTCCAGTGTATTTGCCGTTGTAGAAATGCGGGGGGCATGGAGGGTCCCAGCCCGCTGGTCTTGACCAGATCCTCCAGCTTGCCCTCCAGAACCGCGCGGTCGGTCTCGCGACGCACCAGGTTGTACGATTGCCTGTCGAAGTCGAGGCTCAAAGCCACCTGATCATTGGTCATCCCTGCAGCCCTGGTAATCAGATCCGATTGCAGAAGCAACGTTTCCTCGCCTTTGGTCGCCGGCCCGGCGAGTAGCACGATCCATGCGACGTCGCTCGACCGCGATGCGATCATCGGCGCGATAATGCCGCCTTCGCTGTGACCAATGATTCCGATTCTTCTGGCATCAATCTCTTTGCGGCTTTTCAGGAACGCAAGCGCGGCTTCGGAATCGCTGGCGAAGTCGGCCGTAGTGGCAGCCTCATAGTCACCGGTTGATTTACCAATGCCTCGTTTGTCGTAGCGCAACACCGCGACGCCCTTACGGGTGAGGTGATCGGCCACGACCAGGAAGGGACGGTGGCCGGAGTCCGCTTCATCACGATCGAACGGGCCGGAACCCGCGAGCAAAATGGCGGCGGGGAAAGGCCCCGGTCCGCGTGGCACGGTTAACGTCGCTGCAAGCGAAATGCCGGCCTTCGCGTTGGGAAAACTAAGATCTTCGACTCGGTACGGATAGGGCTTCACTGGAATCTGCGGACGGCGCAACTCGGGGATTTGATCGGAGCGCTTGAAATTGAGTGGGGTGGGGCTGCCTCCTTGCCGCCATGTTCCGGAGATGGAGTTGTTGGTTGCGCTCAGATCGCCGTCGTAGCCCCCCCGCACTGCGGGAAGATCAAGATGCACCGCCGAACCGCTCTGCGTAGCGGTCGCTGCACGAAAACCGTTGATGCCCTGATCGATGCTGTCCATCGAAGCGATCAAGTGTCCTTGTTCGTCGTGCGAGATGCGCAACTGCAGACGGAAACGCATACCATTGGTTTCCAGTGCGCCTTGCCAGGTTCCTTCGGCGGCGGACACGGCTCCTGACGGAGTTTTGGAGGCCGACATGTGGGGCTGTCGACGGAACACCAGCGGGAGGCTGGCGCCTCCTTGCGACCAGGTTCCTGTGATGGTGCGGTGATCGGCGGAGATTTCCCCTTGGAACGACGCGTTAACCGATGGGATTTCGAAGTTGAGCGCCGACTCCGATTGTTTCAGCGAGCCGGCTTCGATGCCATAAACACCTTGGTCGAGGCTGTCGAGCGAGGCCACGGTGAACCCGTGGTCGCCTCGGGTAATGTGCAGAACAAGATGGAGTGTGGTTTCTCCGGCTTGCAGCGTACCGGCCCATGTGCCATCAAGCGATTGCGCTTGGCCTGTGGAGCGTGAATTTGTGGCGGAGACTTGTGCTCGCAAATTGCGGCCCGGCGTGGCCTCAAGACTAAGCGTGAGCAGTGCGCCAAAGAGAAATCGCGCGACCTTCAGACGGTGGCTCCCATTCCTACAAATCGTAGATGCTGCGGCAGATAGAGTTGGACGAGCAATCCACGAAGAACTACTGGCGGGCCGTCCGCGCGAGAGCTCCCCCCAACAAAAGCGCGCGCCAAAGCGCGCCGCAAAGACCCAGAGTGGTTCGGTTCAAAACCATACCCGGAAGCTACTTTTTGGCGTAAAAATCCGCGTTGACTGGCGTGTAGCTCTGCCACTTTTCGGGCAGATCCTCCAATGCGAAAATTGCCGTCACCGGGCATACCGGCACGCATGCGCCACAATCAATGCACTCCGCAGGGTTGATAAAAAGCTGCTTCACGCCTTCGTACTCCGGCTCATCCTTGCGCGGGTGGATGCAATCGACCGGGCAAACGTCAACGCAGGCGGTATCTTTTGTGCCGATGCAAGGCTCGGCAATTACATATGCCATTCAAGGTCTCCTTTGTGGACCCTAGACCGGTGGCTCTGTCAAGTGCAGCGCGCGACCGCCGGAAATTTCTTATGCCACGACCCAAGGGGGCCAACAAGCGATGTCCCAATTGTACGCGGCGCGAATGAGTTTCTCAACTTCGATGCGTCCAGCTAGAATAGTAAAGGAAGGAATGCTCATGATCAGATTTAGGACTGCCTTCGTTGCCCTGGCGTTTCTTACGGCCGCCTCCACGCTCGCGGCCCCGCAAACTCCCGCCCCGACCGATCCTGGTTTGATCGACGCCCAGGGTTACCAAAAATTGGTCGAACGATACCGCGGGAAGCCTTTGCTGATCACCTTCTGGGCGACTTGGTGCGAGCCGTGCCGCGATGAATTCCCCATGCTGAATGAATTGGTGAAGGAATACGCCCCCAAAGGACTGCACGTCGTCGGCGTGAATCTGGACGGCGATGGCGATTTAATTCTAATGCGCCGATTCATCGTTCGCTATAAGCCGGCGTTTACGAATTTCCGCAAGAAGCAAGGCGGCGAGGATGCCTTTGTGCAGGCGGTCCTGCCTGGGTGGCGCGGCGAGATTCCGGCATCGTTCTTCTACGGCAAGGATGGGCGGCAGATCGGCCACCTCGTCGGTGCCAACGATCGCGAGACCTATGAAGCTGCAATTCGCTCGCTGCTCGCATCGGGCAGCGGCGGAAACTCCGCGGCGGCGAAGTAACCGAGGCGACGACCAAGTTCCAGCACGCCCAGCCTGTTTTCCAATCCATTTCGAGGTGCCTGATGATCGACCTGAAAGGAAACAAAATTACCTATCTCGGCCACGCCACGTTTTCGCTCACCACTTCTAGCGGGCAAGTAGCGATGATCGATCCGTTCGTGATGAGCAATCCTGCCTGCCCCGAATCGCTGAAAAAAGTTCCACGATTGGATGTGATCTTTGTCTCTCATGCGCATGGGGATCACATTGGCGACCTGATACCCCTGGCCAAACAGCACAAGCCGAAGATCGCCGCCATTTTCGAGACCTGCCTGTGGCTCAACAGCAAGGGTTTCGAGAATGAAACCAAGCCCATGGGGAAGGGCGGAACGCAGCAACTCGGCGAATACAGCGTCACCATGACCCATGCGTTTCATTCCAACTCCATCCACGACGGCGACAAAATTATCTACGCCGGCGAACCGGCGGGCTTGATCATACGCATGCCCGGAGGACTCACGATTTATCACGCAGGAGACACTACCGTATTCGGCGACATGAAATTGATCGGCGAGCTCTATAAACCGGACCTCGCCATGCTACCCATCGGAGATCACTTCACCATGGGCCCTCGCGAAGCAGCTGTCGCGATTCGCTTGCTGGGCGTAAAGCAAGTCATCCCGATGCACTATGCGACATTTCCTCCTTTGACCGGCACGCCCGAAGAACTCCGGAAAGAAGTTAAGGACATTGCGGGCCTGGAGATTCACGCACTGAAGCCGGGCGAAAGCCTGGGCGCCGGGCAGTCCACTTCCAAACGTCAAGCCCAGGCTTAATAGGCCGCGGAAAATCCCGTGCCACAACGGAAAAAAAAAGCAAAGGCTGTCATTTTGAGGGCATCCGATGGGGATGCCCGATCTGGAACTTCGGGCGGGCCCATCTCAACCGTAGAGATGCACGGCGTGGACCGCCAATTTCGCCTTCGCCTTGTTTGACTCCGAAACTACCGGCGGAGAAAATTTCGCAGTAAAAATCCGATATTCGCGGGGCGCTCGGCTAGGCGGCGCATGAAATACGGAAACCAGTCGCGTCCGTACGGAATGTAAATGCGCACGCGATAGCCGTCGCTCACCAGTCGTCGTTGTAGGTCGGTCCGTATCCCGTACAACATCTGAAACTCAAAATCACCCTTCGATATCTGCTTGGCCGCTGCCCATCGAATGGTTTCGCCAATCATATGCGGGTCATGCGTGGCGATCGCGTGGTAGATGCCGCTCGGCAGCAGTAGTTGCATCAGGCGTACGTAATTTCCGTCGACGTCGCTTTTTTTCTCGAAGGCGACGTCGGCGGACTCTTTGTAGGCGCCCTTGCAGAGCCGCACGCGGCAACTGTGGCCAAGCAAATCCCGTATATCGCTCTCGCTGCGATACAAATACGCCTGGATCACCGTGCCAACGGCTGCATTGCGCGCGCGAACTTGTTTGACGAGCTCGACCGTGCGCTGGGTATAAGCCGAGCCTTCCATATCGACTCGTAGAAAATTGTCATAACCCGCGGCCCGTTCCACGACGGTAAAAACCAGGCCTTCGCAGAATTCAGGGCTCAGGTCCAAACCAAGCTGGGTCAGTTTGCAGGAAACGTTGGCGCTCAGCTTTTCCTTGGCGATGCGGTCGAAAATTTCGAGATACGCGTCGCGGGCGCGTTGCGCGTCGGTGGTCGTGGCGACATTTTCGCCGAGATAATCGAGGCTCACGAGCATCCCGAGCTCGTTGCATTTGCGAGCCGCGGCAATGGCTTCATCGAGCGTCTCGCCGGCCACGAATCGCCGGGACATTGCTCGAGTCGAATTATTAGAAATGACCCAGTGGGCAAAACCTGGGCTTTCCGACAGTCTGAGCAGGATGGCGCGGAGCATCGAAGGTTTGATTATGGCCGCGATGTCACCGCGGCGGCCAGTTTCCCGCTAGTCGTTGTGCTCTTCCAGGAACTTTTCCGCGTCCATGGCTGCCATACAACCCGATCCCGCGGCAGTGACCGCTTGGCGGTAGCGATGATCCTGCACATCGCCGGCAACAAATACGCCTGGAATTTTGGTTAGGCTGCCGTGCTTGGCGATCAGGTAGCCATTGGCATCCATTTCAAGCTTGCCCTTTAATACCTTGGTGTTGGGGTCGTGCCCGATGGCGATAAACAGACCGTGCATCGCAATCTCCCGACTCTCGTTTGAATCAGGATTTCGCAGGCGCACGCGTTCGACCGAGCCATCTTTGGCGATGATCTCGTCCACCACCGCGGGGGTGACGAACTCGATTTTTTCATTGGCCTTCGCGCGGTCGATCATGATCTTGGAAGCGCGAAATTCATTCCGCCGATGGATCAGATACACCTTGCTCGCGTAGCGCGACAAAAAGTTGGCTTCTTCCATCGCCGTATCCCCACCGCCAACCACCCCGATGGGTTTGCCGCGAAAGAAATAACCGTCACAGGTCGCGCAGGTCGATACTCCGTGGCCGATCAATTCGCGCTCGTTGGGAAGACCGATCAGTCGCGCCGAAGCGCCCGCAGCAACGATCAAGGCTTTCGCTTCATAGGTTTCTTTGCCAGCTACAATTTTGAACGGACGCCGGCTCAAATCCACGTCGGTGATGACGCCGGCTTTGAAATCGGTTCCAAATTTCGCGGCCTGTTTGCGCATGTTCTCGATCAATTCGGGCCCCAGAATGCCGTCGGGGAAGCCGGGGAAATTTTCAACATGAGTGGTCAGCGAGAGCTGGCCGCCAGGTTCGTGCCCGTCGATCACCACCGGCTTCAAGTTGGCGCGCGCCGCGTAGATCGCGGCCGTCAGCCCCGCGCAGCCACTGCCGATGATTACCACGTTATGCATCGAATGCTCCTCGGTATTTGATTCCGCAATAGGGGTGCTCGATTCAATCGCGAATCATTGTAGCATCCCGCGTCGCGCGTCCTGAATCGCGACCAGCGTCCAATTTGGAGATAACTCTAGACTTAACTAGCCTTGATCGGCGTTGACCCGTAAGGCATCCGCGGCTACGCTATCCCTTAAGCGAACCGCCGCTTGGAAGGAAACGTAGATGGACCCGCGCTACCCGATCGGAAAATTCGAGATGCCGGCCGAAATCAAGCCAGCCCGTCGCAAGCAGGCAATCGACGAGCTGGCCGCCACGCCAAAGAAGCTACGAGCTGCCGTCGCTGGGCTTAACGATGCGCAGCTCGACACTCCCTATCGAGAAGGTGGCTGGACCGTGCGGCAGGTCCTTCACCACGTCGCCGACAGCCACATGAACGCTTTCATACGTTTGCGGCTGGCCCTAACCGAAGACAAGCCTACGATCAGACCGTACGATGAAGCGCGCTGGGCCGAACTCTCGGACGCTAACGCGCCGATCGAAGTGTCGCAAGTTCTTCTAGACTGCTTGCACGCCCGCTGGGACATGAATTGGCGGTCCATGCAACCGCAGCACTTTGCGCGTCCTCTGATCCACCCCGACCACGGCGAGCGCAACATCGACTGGCTGCTTTTCATGTACGAGTGGCACGGCAAACATCACACTGCTCACATCAACAACCTGCGCAAACTAAAAGGCTGGTAGGATTTACCGAGGAGGTTGCGGGCGATCCTGCGCAGGTACCGGCTTCCTGGGGAGGACTTTCACCGGACCGTGTTCCGGTTGCGGAATCCTCTAGTCGGAGGGCGGGCTTAATAACCCAGCGGATTATTCTCTGATGCCAACTACGCAAATCTGGGATCCTGAGCGTTACGCACGCAATGCCCGATTCGTATCGGATCTGGGCGCGCCAGTCGTGGAACTGCTGGCTCCTCGGGCCGGCGAACGCATTCTGGACCTGGGATGCGGCGACGGGGTCCTCACGGCCAAACTGAGTGAGATGGGATGCGATGTCATCGGCGTGGATGCAAGCGTGGCGCAAGTAGAAGCCACGAAAAGACTTGGCATCGAAGCGCGCCTGGTGGATGCCGAACACCTGGGATTCAACGCCGAGTTTGATGCGGTGTTTAGCAACGCGGCACTCCACTGGATGCGCCATCCCGACGAGGTTATCGACGGGGTGTGGCAGGCCCTGCGCGACGGTGGGCGCTTCGTAGCGGAAATGGGAGGGTACGGGTGCGTGCAAACGATCAAACACGCCCTAATCCAGGCACTGAACCGGCGGGGTATCGACGGCCAGGCCGCGGACCCGTGGTATTTTCCAACCGTTGAAGACTATTCGGCGCGCCTTACCGCTCGGGGTTTCAGCATGAACTCCATTGCGCTGATTCCTCGTCCTACTCCGCTGCCCGGCGATGCCACCGCATGGCTGGAAACATTCGCGCAAAGTTTTTCGGCGACTTTGCCACCCAATGAACGGGCAGCCTACCAAGCGGAGGTGCAAGAAGCTCTCCGGCCCAAACTCTGCGACTCGCAAGGCAAATGGACCGCCGACTACGTTCGGCTGCGCTTCTCCGCGAGCAAGAAGTAGTGACGTAATGCGGTAACGAAGCAATGAAAATGCGGGTCGCGGGCAGTAGTGGCCCGGGTTGGTTACCTCGTCGATGCTTTGCGTCGTCGTTTGGCCGTTTCATTACTTCATTATTTCATTGTTTTTTCGGTTCGCCTCTTAGGCTCCGAATTGGCGAAAGTGATGATCCATGTGGAGGTAACCCCAGCGCATCCAGTCTTTTTCGGTCATGTCGCCAAAAATAGGGTGCGGCGCCCAGGCAAAATCGTGGGGCTGGTTCGTGAATCGTTCGAACCATCGCCGCAAGTCGCGCACATCGGCGGCAAACTCGCCAGGGGGTGTGCCACCGATTTGCTGGTCTACTTCCGGCATGGTCTTCACCCCGTGCGGCCAGGGTAGCGGCACGTAGAGAGCGCCCCATTTCATCAGGCCAGGTCCGAACTTGCCGGGCTTTGCGGACAGCGACTTTTCTCCCATCACTCCGCGAAATGAATCACTCAAGTGGCACACCATCTGGTGTGCGGTCATCTTTCCCCACAGGCGTTGACTGTCGGCACGAACTCGCCCTAATCGGCTGGCGATTTCTGCGCGGATATTGGCATTGCCCAGTGTCTTCATCGTTTGACTCCCGGCCCCAACAGTCTCTAACGGATTCAACGCGATGTCATCCGTTGACCAGGTGGCTAAAAAAGCGAGGCGAAAATTTAGCACTTTACATATTCCCATATGGGAATGTATTCTCGCTGCATGGCTCGCGCCGCCACCACCTCCGACGCTTTTAACGCCGTAGCCGAACCTCGCCGCCGCGATATCCTGAATTACTTAGCCCTACAGGAACGGTCGGTCGGAGAGATCGTGGACAGCCTGAGTATGGAGCAGCCCTCGGTTTCGAAGCACCTGCGAGTTCTCAAAGATGTCGGGCTGGTGGGCGCGCGCCGCGACGGCCGGCGGATGTTATATCGCACCAACGCCGAGGCCATCCGGCCGCTGCACGAGTGGACCAGCACCTTTGAGCGTTTCTGGCGGCATCAGTTGCAGCGCATCAAGGAACGCGCTGAACGCAAGAGCAATCCCCCGAACGACACCAGATCTGTCCTCAGTCCAAGGAGGAAACATGATTTCGATGGCAATGACCATTGAAGATTTGACCTTGAACATCACGCAGGAAATTCATGTGAAAGCTTCGTTGGAAACGACGCTTGCTGCGCTCCTGGATCAGCTGGGGCCGCACAACGATGTTCCGGACCACGGACCCATGCCGCTGAAAATCGAGCCATGGCCGGGCGGCCGCTGGTACCGCGACCTGGGTGGCGACAACGGGCATTGCAGGGGATACGTTCAGGCCATCAAGCGTCCCACACTGCTGGAATTCTACGGCCCTCTCTTCATGTCGTATCCGCTAGCCAATAACGTGCAATACCGGCTGAGCGAACAGGACGGCGGAACGCTCATCAGGTTTCACCACGCGGCCTTCGGATTGATCATCGACGACCATCGCGCCGGGGTGAACCAAGGCTGGACGCACATTCACGAACGCACGCGCAAGCTGGCCGAAGCGCAGGCCACAAAGTAAACGCTCGCAGCGGCACGAGGACGCTTATGTGCCCAGCATGCATGGCCAGCGCGGCTCTAATGGTGGCTGGAGTAATTTCCGCCGGCGGCGTGACGGCGCTGGCGGCCAAGCTTGGTCCTACCAAAGACCAAGCAAACGAAAATGCAGTGGAAACAACAAAACGAAAGGAGAAGTGATCATGGCTACAGCAGCAAGCAGAGTGGAGAATCCAAAAATCGTGTCGCCAGCGGAATGGCTTGCGGCGCGAAAGGAATTTCTGAAAAAGGAAAAGGAGTTCACGCGCCTGCGCGACGACCTGAGCCGGCAGCGCCGCGAACTTCCCTGGGAAAAAGTAGAGAAGGAATACCTGTTTGATGGACCGGGCGGTAAAGAAACGCTTGACGACCTGTTCGGGGGCAAGAGCCAGTTGATTGTTTATCACTTCATGTTTGGCCCCGGATGGATCGAAGGATGCCCGGGCTGCTCGTTTATTTCCGACCATATTGATGGGAGCATCGCGCATCTCGCGGCACGAGATGTCCGATTGGCGGTGGTTTCACGAGCACCGCTGGCGGAGATCCAGGCGTTCCAAAAGCGAATGGGCTGGAAGTTCAAGTGGGTCTCGTCGTATGCGAATGACTTCAATCGCGACTACCACGTGCACTTTACCCCGGACGAAGTCGCGAAAGGCCAGGTATATTACAACTACGAGAAGCGAAAATTCACCGCGGAAGAGGGCCCCGGCGCGAGCGCGTTTTACAAGGATGGGGCCGGCGAAATCTTCCACACCTACTCGAGCTACGGACGCGGCCTGGACCCGATGATCGGGGCTTACCATTGGCTGGACATTGTGCCCAAGGGACGCGATGAAGGGTCGTTGCCGAGTCCGATGGCGTGGCTGCGCCACCACGACAAGTATGGGGATGCCCAGATCTCCGGTTCGAAAACGTAGCGGCAGTAATCGAACCTCGGCGATGTTCGCTATGGTCGGGCGTTCTGGCTTCGGCTGGGACGCCCTTTTCATTTTGCAGGCATGACCGGGGAGATTCAGGTGCGTCGCTTCCAGCGTGGCGGGGTTGACTAACCAGCATGGAAAAAAGGGGAATCGAGGAGAAGCGTCCCAGATGAAGAATACAAAGATGAAAAGAGAACGCCGAGACACGGAGGGGCGCTGCAGGGCGCAGAGAGATTGTGTAGAGCGATGAGTGTTCGGGTTAGCTTGGTTATAGGACGATCGGCAATTTGAGGAATTCCGGACTCCGGTTGAGCGCGCACAATTCCCGAGGGTGGGCGCTCCTTTTGCACGGACCGCGCGCTTCCTGCCATAAACCATTTAGAATCATTGCTGAATAAAAAAACAGGTTGCTTGGTTTCGCGCGTCGCCGTTACCGAGTCGTCCTTCCACCAAACCTGCCCCGCTTGCCTCGCACAAAGGTCCGTCGCTTGCTAAAAACTGTGGTACATATCTGCGCGAGAGGCATCTCATCTCTGACCAATGCTAGGGAGACGACCGTGGCGAATCGGCTGGAAGGCAAAGTCGTAGCGATCACCGGGGGCGATCAGGGCATCGGACGGGCGATCGTGGAGCGCCTTGCCAAACAAGGCGCGGACGTTGCGCTATGCTACCGGTCCAACCAAAAAGGAGCAGAGGAAGTCGCTGCCGAGCTGCAGAAAATGGGACGAAAGGTGGCGGCGGTGCAGGCCGACGTCGGCAAAGTAGCCGACGGCCAACGATTCATCACGGAAGCGGTTGCGCAGCTTGGGCGCGTGGACATCCTGGTCAACAATGCGGGGCTGGAACGGCGCGCTGATTTCTGGGAGGTTAGCGAGCAGGACTACGATCTGGTTCTCGACGTGAATCTCAAGGGTCCATTTTTTGTCACCCAGGCTTTCGTCAAGCACCGCATACAGGCTAAGGCCGGCGGCAAGATCATCAACATCAGCTCCGTACACGAAGAGCTTCCCTTCCCGCATTTCACGTCTTATTGCGCCAGCAAGGGCGGGCTAAAGATGATGACCCGCAACCTGTCGATCGAGCTCGCGCCTTTGGGCATTACGATAAATTCGATTGCACCCGGGGCGATCGAGACGCCTATCAACAAAAACCTTTTGAATGATCCGGCCAAGCTGAAGCCGCTGCTGGAAAATATTCCACTGAATCGATTGGGGAAGCCGGAAGACGTAGCGGGCGTTGCGGCGTTTCTGGCATCCTCGGACTCGGACTATATGACTGGCACGACTACGTTCATCGACGGCGGGTTGACCTGGAATTACGAGGAACAGTAAAGAACATCGATCGAAAGGAAGACGATGCCGCAAAATCCGGAAACTGACAAAAAGCCGATCCGGCTGGTGATCGCCGACGTGGACGGCACGTTGGTGACGCACGACAAAATTCTTACCCAGCGGGCAATTCAGTCGGTCTTCAAAATGCGCGAAGCTGGGATTCAATTTGCCATCACCAGCGGACGCCCACCAAAGGGCATGGCCATGCTGGTCGAACCGCTCAAGATTGACGAGCCGGTGGCGGGTTTCAATGGTGGCGTGGTTACCAAGCCGGATCTCGTAACGGTGCTGCGCCAGAACGTTTTGCCGCCCGAGGTCGTGAAAAAAGTCGTTCAGCAAATCCTCGAACATCAGCTCGACGTCTGGATTTACACCGACACATCATGGTTCGTGCGCGATGTGAACGCGCCGCATGTGGCGCGCGAGCAGTGGACCGTGAAATTTGATCCGGTGGTTACCGACAAGCTTGAGACTTTGCTGGATAAAGTCGCGAAAGTGGTCGGGGTTAGCGACGATCTTGAAGCCGTGGCTCGATGCGAAAAAGATGTTCAGCAGGCTTGCGGAGCCAGCGTTTCGGCGGCACGGTCGCAACCTTACTATCTGGATGTGACGCATCCGAATGCCAACAAGGGCGAAGTCGTGAAGATTATGTCGGAGCTGTTGAAGATTCCGCCCGAGGAAATCGCTACCATCGGAGACATGCCCAATGACGTGCTGATGTTTGTGAAAAGCGGAATTAGTATCGCTATGGGCAACGCTAGTCCCGAGGTGCAGAAATCCGCAACCTACGTCACCACGTCAAGCGAAGACGAGGGTTTCGCAAATGCGATGGAGAAATTTATTTTGCAGCGCCACACCGCGACACATTGAGGCTGCCTAGATGCCGGGATTTGGCCGGGCCGACTGTAAAGATTGGTGTACTGCCCGGGGCAAACTGGGAGTCAAAATCCGCAGGGCTCCACTGACTCCGCCCTGCGCTACAGGTGGCGGGTGCACGAAAGGGCTTCGGTCAGGCGCGTGCGGTGGTGGCGGCGCGGGCGGCTTGCAGGAGCTTGGCGGCGTTATCTTGCGGATTGCCGTGGCCAAAGACGGCGTTGCCGGCAACGAGTAGATCGGCGCCAGCGCGAACGACGTCGCCCACCGTATTCAGATCGACGCCGCCGTCTACTTCGATGCGGAACCAGAGACCGCGAGACTGTCGGAGTCGCGCGAGGGTTTCGATTTTTCGCAGCGAGTTAGCGATGAAGTGCTGCCCGCCGAATCCTGGGTTTACCGACATCACCAGCACGTGATGCACGATGTCCAGGACTTCGTCCAGCATATGAACGGGTGTCGCAGGATTGATAACCACGGCAGGTTTGCAGCCATGCGAGGCGATCAAGTGCAGAGTGCGATCCAGGTGCAGGCACGCTTCCTGATGCACGGAAATCCAGGTGGCGCCGGCTTGGGCGAAAGCGGGGATGAATTCGTCGGGATTTTCGATCATTAAGTGGCAGTCGAACGGGACCTCGCGAACGGCCTTGCGCAGCGATGCTACCACGGGCGGACCAATGGTGATGTTCGGCACAAAGTGGCCGTCCATGATGTCGACGTGGAGCACGGTGCCGCCGCCATCGATCGCGGATTGGGCCTGCGCGCCTAGGCGCGCGAAATCGGCCGATAAAATCGATGGTGCGAGTTCAATCAACGCGGTGCTCCTGGCAACGGATAGAGGATTGGATCTCGGTAGCTAAAGATGTTCAATCCGGTGTTTGCGACGCTCGATGATTTTAATTATACGCGGAAGTTCGGGTCGCTGCCTCGAATGTGCGCGCCAGTGCCGTTTATTTCGGCCAGGGTATAGTGCAGCGTTTGGCATTGCTTTCGCGGGCTAATTCCAGCGCGCGCATTACGTCGAGGGCCTGAGGCAGAGTCACCACCGGCTGGGCACGACCCAAAAGAACGTCGCGAATGTTGGCGTAGTAATCGCGGTAGTCGCCGGTGCCGGAAGGGATGCGGCGCTGCGTCAAATTCGTGCCGTCGGAAAGTGTCAGCAGACCCCAGCTCTCTTCGGGTTCGGCGCCCCACGGAGCGTCTTTCGGAATTTCGCCGCGGCGCAAATTCATTTCTTGTGGGTCGAATGTTTGTTTCAGGAACGCGCCCTTGGTGCCAAAGAGCGTGAATCGGGGGCGCGGTGTCGCGGCCAGTATGTTGGAGCTGAGGACGGCTCGCATGGCTTTCGGATAGTGGAACAGGATGTCGAACGCGTCGTCAGCGAGGCCGCCTTCGCGTTCCGTGCGAATGTCGGCGGCGACGGCGTCAGGGCGGCCGAAGAGTTGCATCGCGTGATCGATTAAGTGCGGACCGATGTCGAAGAGAATGCCGGCGCCCGGAACCGGCTGCTCTCGCCAGGCGTTGGGCTTGAGGGTCGGGCGGAAACGATCGTAGTGGGTCTCGAAGCGAACGATGCGGCCGAGCGTACCAGCTGCGACCAGCTGGTGAATGGCCTGAAAATCGCCATCGCAGCGCCGATTCTGGTACACGGTTAGCAAACGCCCCAATTTTTGTGCGTAATCCGCGAGCTCGGCGGCTTCTGCGAAACTTGTGGCGAAGGGTTTGTCGACGACTACGTCGCGGCCTGCGGCGAGACACGTGCGAGCGAAGGGGGCGTGCGTTTCATTCGGGGTGGCGATTACCATCAACCGAATATCTGGTATCGAGAGAATCTCGTCGAGATTGCGCACGATTTTCGCGTGCGGGTAGGCTTCGGCGGCTTCCGAGCCGGTGCGTTGGAGAATCGCGGCGAGACGCAAGCCCGGCACTGCGCTGATTACTGGAGCGTGAAAGGAGCGTCCGGCCAAACCGAAGCCGATGAGTCCGACGTCAATCATGGGGCTGGAAAGAGTCTAGAATTGGCAATCATCGGCTGCGGCCAAGTCGAAAATAGCTGCTGTTTTTCATTCACAACGCCCTTCGCTGAAACGCCTTAAAGCCTATCTGAATTTTACAGCGAGCGTAACTTCTTTAACGAGCCACTGATGAATGGAGATTGCCGCACGGTGCGTGCTCGGTTCAGAATGACTGTGCCGATGGCCGCTACCATTCCAGCAGTAACGCGTGCCCGCGACAGCAAGGGACTGCTGGCATTGCTAGCCGCTGGTTTTATCTTGACTGGCATTCCCACCGTCATCGTCGGGCCGGTCCTGCCGTTGTTTATTTCCCGATGGTCGCTTAGCGACACGCAGGCGGGGCTTTTTTTTAGCGTGCAATTCACGGCGGCCCTTTGCGGCGTGTGGATCACCACGGCCCTTACCTCTAGATACGGTTACCGGCCGAGCCTGGTCATCGGATATGTGCTTACCGGCGCAGGATTGGCGACGCTGAATGCGCCGACGCATGTGCTGGCCTTAGTAGCAACGGCCGCGTTTGGCGTGGGCTACGGTATGGTGGTGCCGCCGACCAATCTTTCCGCCGCCGAGGCCGGCGGCGCCAGCATGGTGAGTTTGCTCAATTTTGCGTGGGGCATCGGGGCGGTCGCGTGTTCCCCGCTTGTTCTGGTCGCGCTTCGGCATCACTTTTTGACGGGGTTCCTGTGGGCCGTGGCCGCCGGAGCTCTGGGCTTGGCAGCATGCTTTATTTTTGTCGCGTTTCCGGCTGAAGCTAACGCCAGTTCGAACCAGTCCGGCGGGGCACCGGCGGCTTCACCCGCGCTGGCAATCACCATTGCAGTCTCGGCGCTTTTTTTCGTCTACGTTGGAACCGAGACGAGCATGGGCGGTTGGGCGGCAGAAGACACCAAACGGCTAGCGGGACATGCGACCAATCTGACCACCATGGCGCCGCTGTTTTTCTACGCCGGATTGATGCTAGGACGCGGCGCTGCTCCGCTGGTCTTGAAGCGCTTGGGAGAATTTCGTGTTGTCCTGACGGCTATTGCGATGGATGTCTTGGGAATTGTATTGGTGATCGGGGCCAATTCGGCTGGTGTCGCCTTCGCTGGTTTCGCGATTGCGGGTTTGGGTTGCGCCAGCATCTATCCGATTTATATTTCGTGGTTTTCAAAATGGTATGGGCCTGGGGCGCGCCGGTTGGGGGGCGTGGTATTTTCGATGGCCTCGCTTGGTGCTTCGGCACTGCCGTGGTTGGTGGGCTTTATTTCGACACGGACTGGGAGCTTGCGTATCGGATTGTTGGTGCCTTTAGCGGGGTGTTTTGTGATGTTGGGTTTGTTGGCAGCGTTGCAGCGGCGTGGGTTGGAATTTACGGATTCGGTGGCGGGCCGAGGTTCTTGAGTTGATTTTGGGTTTCGGCGTTTCGGCTTTCGGCGACGGGTGATCGGTCTAAAGACCGGCCAGCACACCAATCATGGACCGACTGCAGTGAGCACAGACGAGCGTGTCTGTGCTACCGCAGTTTATGAGATGGGTTGAGGTCTGAGGTATTCTTTGCGCGTGCACGGGACTTCTTCTTGGCAACGATCGCCTACCAAGGCGCTGCTGCTGGGGTTGATCATCACGTTGGCGGCGATTGTTGCGTATTCGGCTTACATTACGGTGCAAATTTCGGGGTTGCGCAAATTGCAGAGCGATATGGTGGACCGCAACCGGAAGGATTCGCTGCAGCTTTTGCGCTTGCAGAACGATTTGAATTCCGTGGCCTTGGCTATGCGTGACATGCTGGACACGAGCGAGCCCTATCCGTTGAGCGCATGGTCTGCCCAATTCGATCGCCTCAAGGGAGACCTGGACGCGGCGCTGCACCTGGAAGAAGAAAATGCAGAGGCGCGGCGCACGCCCGAGCAACGGAATTATCTGCGCCAACAACTCACGCAATTCTGGGACGCCATGGACCGCATGTTCGGGCTGGCCCGCAACCGGAAGGAAACCGAAGCGCGTGAACAGATCCGGCTCTCACTGCAAGCCCGCGAAGCGGCCCTGAGCACGGCGGTATCGCGCTTATTGGTGGAAAATAACGAAGGCGAACAACTGGCTGCCGCGCAGATTGAAGTGATTTACAACCGGGTGCAACGGCAAGTGTATTCGTTTCTGGCAGCCACACTTGTTGCCATCGTTTTCACCAGCTTATATTTGATTCGAACCAACAAAGAACTCTTCGCGCGGCTGGCGACACTTTCCGACCAGCGCAGCGAGCTGGCGCAGAAGCTAATTTCCACGCAGGAGTCCACGCTGCGTCATATTTCGCGGGAGCTACACGACGAATTCGGCCAGGTGCTGACCGCCATCGGGTCACTACTGGGACGCTTGGGGAATCAAGCCCCGGACGGCTCTCCGCTTCGGCAGGACTTGCAGGAAGTACGCGAAATCGCGCAATCGACGTTGAATAATATCCGCGGATTGTCGCAGGCGCTACATCCCGTACTGCTCGAGGAACAGGGTCTAGTGAGTACGCTCGATTGGTACATTCCGAAGGTCTCGCACCAGATGGGATTATTGTTGCACTATGACCGCCCCGATGCGGCGTTCCCAGTAGACAGCGCTGCCGGCGTACATATTTATCGCGTACTGCAGGAAGCATTGAATAATGTAAGCCGCCATTCGGGCGAGCGCGAGGCGTGGGTGCGGTTAAAATTCCTGCGTAGTGCGCTGGAGTTGGATGTCGAGGATCACGGCAAAGGTTTCGCCGCACCAGCCGCGCATCAAGGCATCGGACTGGTGGGCATGCGCGAACGCGCCGAATTGATCGGAGGAACATTGGAACTATTGCAACCAGAAAGCGGCGGAACGCTGGTGCGCTTACGAGTCCCGCGCGAGAAGGCTGAGGCTCATGGTGGATAAAATCACGGTATTGCTGGTGGATGACCACGCGCTGGTGCGCAAAGGTTTCCGGCGCATGCTGGAAGACGATCCGGCGATCGCGGTGGTCGGAGAAGCAAGCGACGGGAACGACGCGGTAAAGCTAGCGATCGAATTGAAGCCTAAAGTCACGGTGATGGATTGCGCGTTGCCGGGCATCAGCGGCATCGAAGCCACGCGCCAAATTCGCGCCAAGCACCCGGAAGCCAGGATTTTGATGCTGAGCATGCACTCCGAAGACACGCTAATCCGCCAGGCGCTGGAAGCCGGAGCGCGCGGATACATTTTAAAGAATGCGATGGATTTGGATCTCATCAAGGCCGTGAAAGGCGTCGCTGAAGGAAAAACCGTTCTGGATCCGCAATTAGTGAAACCTGAAGCGCTGAAAGGCGAACGCAACACCGGACTGACAGTACGCGAACTTGAAATTCTGCAATACATCGTTGCCGGAAAATCGAACAAAGAAATTGCCACGGAATTGAAGCTCAGCGCCAACACGGTTGCGGTCCATCGCGCGAACATCATGGATGCGCTGGGAATTCATAAGACGGCGGAGCTGGTGGTTTACGCGATTCGCAACGGCTTGGTCACATTGCCGTGAGGCGCCGGGATTTTTTAGCGAGCGCCTGCGGCGTCGGACTCGCCGCTTGCGCCTCAACATTTGATGTCATCGCCGATACGCCGCGGGAAACCGGCTTCAAATTAGCAGATGTCACTTCGCAAGCCGGCATTCATTTCCAACACAACGGCGGCGCTTACGGCGGTAAATTACTCCCGGAAACCCTCGGCTCCGGCTGCGCGTTCCTCGATTACGACGGCGATGGTTGGCAAGACATTCTGCTGGTAAACGCCATGGATTGGCCGGGGCACAAACGCCAGCGCTCGACCCTGCGCCTCTACCGCAATAATCGCAATGGTACCTTCGCGGACGTAACCAAGAGCGCCGGCCTCGACTTCGAAATGTATGGCATGGGCGTCGCGGTCGGCGATTACAACAATGACGGCTTCCCCGACATCCTGATTACCTGCGTGGGACAAAACCGCCTGTTTCGCAACACTGGCAAAGGCAGCTTCGTCGACGTAACTCAGAACAGCGGCCTCCAGGGCCGGCGGGGGTTCAGCACTTCGGCAATCTGGTTTGACTACGACCGCGACGGCCGGCTCGATCTTTTCGTCTGCAATTACGTGCGCTGGTCGCCAGACCACGATGTCTTCTGCAGCCTGGATGCGACGCACAAATCCTATTGCACGCCGGAAGCCTACCGCGGAGACACCAGCTGGCTATTTCACAATCGCGGGGATGGAACGTTCGAAGACGTAACCGCCACGAGCGGAGTTTTTGATAGCAGCTCGAAATCGCTGGGCGTCGCGCTGTTGGATTACGATCAGGACGGCTGGCCCGATCTTCTGGTGGCTAACGACACCCAGCCGAACAAGCTGTATCGAAATCTGCGAAATGGAAAATTCAAAGACGTCGCCGTCGAAGCGGGATTAGCCTTCAGCACCGACGGCAAGGCCCGCGCCGGCATGGGCGTGGACGTCGGCGACTTCGAGAACTCCGGCAAGCCCGGCATAGCCATCACCAATTTCGACAACGAAATGATTGGCCTGTACCAGCCGACTCGAGCGGGAGCGTACGACGACATCGCAGCGGCGTCAGGAGTCGGTCTCGCTTCCCGCAATACTCTAGGATTCGGATGCGCCTTTCTGGATGCAAACCTCGATGGGGCCCTGGATTTGGCGGTGGCCAACGGACACATCGACGAGACGGTGCGCAACATTCGAGGGAACACCGGCTACGCGCAGCCACCGCAGTTGTTCTTAAACGAGGGCCCCCATCAAGCTGGCACCCGATTCCGCGACGTGGCCAGCGAAGTGGGCGGCGGGTTCGATCAACCAAAAGTAGGACGTGGGCTGGCCTACGGCGATTTTGATCGCGACGGTGATTTGGACATTTTATTGACTACCAACAACGGCCCAGCCTTTTTGTATCGCAACGATCAAACGGCAGGAAATCGCAGCATTCGTTTTCGACTGGTCGGAACGAAATCGAACCGCGATGCCGTCGGCGCAGTCGTCAAAATTTTCTACAACGGCCAGATGCAGAGCCGCACGGTACGCGGAGGATCGAGCTATCTTTCGCAATCGGAATTGCCAGCAACGTTTGGCGTGGGGAAGCGAGACAAGATCGAGCGAGCAACCATCGATTGGCCTAGCGGCCGGAACGAAGAGTTTAAGAATTTGGATACCGGAAAGAGCTACCAATGCGCTGAAGAGACAGGACTTACGCAAGAAACCGTGGTCTAGTCCTTTCCCATTATTGCTACCCTTTCGCACCGCGGCTATAAAGGGTGCAACATACATCGCTTCCAGCGAGGCCAAAAACTTTCGCCCCCCGGAGGCATCCCAAGCACCTGGCGGCCGGATGCACACCCATCCGGCCGCTCGTTTTTTAAGGCAGAAATCTTGCCCTCTACTATAGACCGCGGCTGGAGTGCGTGGCTGCTAGGATAAGCAAGCGATTTCGACTTCACGGCGTGAGGAGAACAAAGATGACCTGGATTAAAACGGTGAACATGGAAGAGGACGAGCGAGTCAAGAAAGCCATGCTCGATCAACGCGCCCTGTATCCAGTGGAATATGCGACGCCAGTGCCAGCCGTGGATCATGGAATGTCCGCCGGAATCGTGGCGTCCCATTCATTGTTCCCCGATGTGCTGTTCCATTCTTTCAGCGCGTTTGGCGCGATGCTGTCGCCGGAGTTGCCGCTGACCCGCCGACAGCATGAAATGATTACTACCGTTGTGTCGGTCATTAACCGCTGCCATTATTGAATCGAATCACACGCAGAGTTTCTGCGTAGGGCGACGTTGGACGACCCCTTGGTGGAAGCGCTACGAGCGGATTACCGCTCGGCACCGATCTCCGAGCAAGACCGCGGGATGCTCGATTACGTGGTGAAGATCACCAAAGATGCGACGCGCTGTTCCCCCGCAGACCACCAAGCCTTGCGCGCAGTGGGATTTGACGATCGAGGAATCCTGCAGATTACTCTGATTGCCGCCTGGTTCAACTATATCAATCGCGTGGCAGACGCGCTGGGAGTTGGACGGGAATAATAGTCGGCGCCATCGAATCGATTTCGCTTACCGCGAAATGATCATTTCTGAGGTGCTGTGGATCTGGTACGTCGAATTCGGAAGGAACGGCAGCAGGAACTTGAAGTTATAGGTGACCACCACTTGCACCGCGCAGCCGGGATTGTTGGTAAATCCTTTGCACGAAGCTGGATTTTCCGGCGGTGCTATCCAAGCCGAGGCTACCGCGAGTGACGCCGGGCTGGCGTCGATCCCCGGCGGCACAATACTGGTGACATAGTTCTGGATATCTAGCGGTCCCGCTGGGCAACCAGGAAGCCCGACACTGCACTGGCTGCCTCTGACGCTGGCCCATCGCGAAGCTTCGCGCGCCGCGTCGGATACAAAGTGATAGCTGTACAGCGCCCGCCCGAAGTCGATCACCCCGAACAGGATCATCGCAAGCAGCGGCAGGACGAACGCAAACTCAGTCAGCGTGCTGCCGCGAGCAATTGCCGGTGCGCGACGCCCGCTCATTGGGCCACACGCATGATGGCTTGACCGCTGGCGCTAAACGTCGCCGGCAACCCCGGGTAGTGGAACAGCGACAGAACCTGCGCCGTCGTATCGACCTGGAGAAAGACCACCGGATGTCCGCTGCCACACCGCTGCGCAGGACAGCCAACGTAGTGCGACGGATTATTCGAGCAGGCACACAGATCTCTTGCGGTGACGTTCAAACTCTGCAACTCGGGCGCGTCATTCGACGCCGCGCCTATTATCCCCGCAACGTCCTTGGAGTCGACGAGACTTTGCGCTCCATACTGCACGCCAGCGCGCGCCGCGCTGGTGGCCTCAATCGCGAAGTAGGCGTATCGCCCGATTTCGATCGCGCCGACAAGCATCAGCAGTAACACCGGCGCCAGCAGGGCGATCTCAAGCACGCTTTGCCCGCTTTGGCTTGCTAGCTGACGATTGGGTCGAGCGAGATCTTTCTCGCCCCTGGAATTGGCGCTCCGCCTCAACTTCATTGCACCAGCACCGCAGCCTTTATCGGCGATCCAGCGGGAAGCGAACCGAAGTCCGAGCCGATGTTGGCGTTTCCCGTAAAGTCGATCACATCGCCGATGACGATTGCGTATCCGCTATTTACCGTGCCACCCAGCGTAAGCGTCGCACCCGGAAAATACAGTGCCCCGCTGAATCCTATGTTCCCATTGATACTGGCATTCTGTTTATCTCTGGGGTCCTGATAGAACAACACTCCAGGCGGAATGCCCGGTGCCGGAGGCGTCGTTGGAGCCGTCATGGTCACGTTTCCAATTCCATTGATCTGCACGGCCCCGCCTCCGGTAATATAAAACGTCACGCCGTTGCCTGACAGATTCGTCGGGTTTCCAGCTGGCACCACCAAACCCCCGCCGTTCAATATGTACAAACCGGAATTAAAAAAGATGTCACCTCGATTGGCATTGGCCACGGCGATTCCGCCGCAATACGTGCCCTGATTTAAAACCGTTCTCGTGGGGCTATTCACTTTCAGATTCGTGAAGTCGCACCCTCCGACCGGCGGCGGTGTCAGATATGCCAGCGGATCCGCTGCAGGATCAATGCCCACCACAGGCTGCGGATTGGTACACCCACCCAGCAACCGCAACACGACGCCGATGGATTGGGCGGTGATACATCCCCCGCCAACCGAAAGAATCGAATTATCGATCACCACGCAGTTTGGTGCGTTCACATTCCCTTGCACGGTGATCCCATTCAACAAGCTCAGCGAATAAATGCAGCCGCGCGAACTGGCCAGTTGGGCGACCGCTGTCGCGCTGACGCTGGCATGATTCACTCCGAAAATGCGCATGAAGAACGTTGGCGCGTTCTGTTGAACTTGTACTTCGACGTAGGTGCGTTTGTTCAGGTTGGAATTGAAGGGAGCGTCGACCGGCGGATTGGTAGGAATCACGCTTACTCCGTTGACTCCATTCTCAAATCCGTTGGATTTCGAATCATTCAGCGCAGCGGTATAGTAGTTTCCGTTGTTCAATTCCGAAGCACCGGCAATCGCGGCGCTGTCCGCGGCGGTTTGTAAACGCCTTTTCGTGTAGCGCAAGTAGCCCATATCGATCGCCAACCCCACGACCGCGGTAAGCATCACCAGGCTGAACCCAACGAACACCAGCGCTTGGCCGGATTCACGACTGCGTTTCATCGGAGATCGCCTCCATTTTACCAGAGGGCCTCGCTCAGAAAATGCCTGCGTTCAGGATCAGCACCCGAGTCCTAAGTTTCGGTACTGGTAGTACGCATGGACCACTGCGGGCCTCGGGATACAGCGCCGCCCTCGCAATGTTAGCAATCGGTTTGCAATTCGGCGGCCATGTCCGATAGTCTACGAACAAAGAGTTTAGCTGGCCCATCGGGAGAATTCGTGAACCACTGCGCGCAAAAATTGCATATTCGCCATTGGCCAAGACTCCCGCAACCCCATCTCCTTTAAATCAGCGGTTTGGCTACCGATATTGCAGAGCTCGCCAGCGGCAAAACGCGGGTCATGGTAAGAGTTCGAGTGCAAAATTCGGGGTCTGGTTCAGCCGCACATGTGGCTTGGGCTTTCGCGTTTGGCCAATGCCCAAAAAATCGTTATTGTAGTGTAATATCCAAAGGATTTTCGCGTCATCGCATTCATCGGGAAGCACCAGAGTCGCCAGCTGGAGGGCATCGCCGTAGATGCAAGATAACCTGGTCGTAGGAGTCGACGTTGGTGGAACAAAGGTGGCGGCCGGTCTAGTCGATTGCTCGGGAAAAATTCACGCGCAAAGTCGCACCCCCATGGTTGCCAACGACGCCGCTCTCGGCCTCGCAGCTGTGGCCTCCGCCATCGACGAGCTAGAACGACTTTCGCCCTCTCCTGACGGACTCCGCCCGATCGGCATCTGCGCCCCTGGTCCACTCAATCCCACCACCGGCGTGATCATCAATCCCCCGAATCTTCCCGCGTGGCACAATTATCCTTTGGCCGGCGAAGTCCGCCGCCTCTATCCCGGCGCCGTGGTAGAAATTGACAACGACGCCAATGCCGCCGCTCTTGCCGAAGCCAAATGGGGCGCCGGCCGTGGCTACCCTAACGTCTTCTACGCCACCATCGGAACGGGCATCGGCACCGGCATCGTTTTCGGCGGCATCGTTTACCACGGCCGCACCGGGTCCGCTACCGAAGGCGGTCACCTGGGCATCGACCCGCGCGGCCCTCTTTGTCCTTGCGGCAAGCGCGGCTGCATTGAAGTGCTCGCTTCTGGTCCGGCCATCGCCAAGCGCGCTCGCGAAAAGCTATCTCACTGCGCAAAATCCCTGCTGCTCGACATGGCTGGCGGCAATGCACAAGCGGTCACCAGCGAAATGGTAGCCAAGGCCTATTGGGCCGATGATGCCGTTGCCAAAGAAGTGATGAAGGAAACTCTCGATTTGCTGGCCTACTGGTTAGGCAATGTCGTTGATCTGGTCGAACCCGACGTGATCGTAATTGGCGGCGGCGTCTCCTCCATGCTTGCTCCGTTCCTAGACGAAATTCGCAGCCGCTGGATCGGCGCATGCCTCAATCCCTATCCGCAAGACATCCCGTTGGTTCTTGCGCACTACAAAGAAGATGCTGGCATAGCCGGTGCCGCCGCTCTTTGTGATACTAATTGAACGCTACTCATCAGGGGATAGGTGACCTATGGCTCAAACCACCGTAAGCACCACGTCTGTGCGTGCGGGCATCGACTCCGGCCAGGACTACCGCCGACCGTTGGCAATGGTGACTACCCTCTTCTTCATGTGGGGTTTTCTCACCAGCCTCAACGACATTCTCATCCCGCATCTTAAATCGGTCTTCGATCTGAACTACGCGAAGGCCATGCTGATTCAATTCGCGTTCTTTACATCATATTTTGTGTTCTCGTTACCGTCGGGAAAATTGATCGACGCCGTTGGCTACCAGAAGGCGATGGTCACGGGCTTGTTTACGATGGGACTTGGCGCGCTCTTGTTCATTCCCGCCGCGAGCGTCCCTTCGTTTCCATTTTTTCTGACCGCGCTCATCGTTCTCGCGGCCGGCATGACGATTCTCCAGGTCTCCGCCAATCCCTACGTGGCAATTCTTGGTCCCGAAAAAACCGCCGCCAGCCGCCTGAATCTTGCTCAAGCGTTTAATTCCCTGGGCACCACGATCGGCCCCAAGCTCGGCGGATTGTTGATTCTAAGTAGCGCGCCCCTGGCGGTCGAAGTAATGCGTCAGATGTCCGCTCCCGACCTGCAAGCCTATCGAATTCACGAAGCATCCTCGGTCAAAATTCCTTATCTGGTCTTTGCGCTGGCCCTCATGGCTCTGGGTGTGGCGATGGCTTTGTTCAAGCTCCCACGCATCGCGTCCGTGGAGCAGGGCGCAGGGGCGGTGCACGATTCCATCTGGCGTCACAGCCATCTAATCCTGGGCGCCGTCGGAATTTTCGTTTATGTGGGCGCCGAAGTTTCTATAGGCAGCTTCCTGGTGAACTACTTCAGCCAGCCAGACATCGGCAACATTTCCGAGAAAGTGGCGGCGGGCTTGGTTTCCTTCTACTGGGGCGGCGCCATGGTAGGACGATTCATAGGTTCTGCGCTGCAGCAAAAAATATCGCCAAACAAAATTCTGGGCGTGGCCGCCCTGATGTCCGCCATGCTCGTCGCTGCATCGATGCTCACCTTCGGCCACGTCGCCATGTGGACCATCATCGCCGTCGGCCTATTCAACTCCGTAATGTTCCCGACGATCTTCACTCTGGCCATCGAGGGCCTGGGCCCGCTCACCGGCGACGGTTCGGGCTTGTTGGTTGCCGCCATCGTTGGTGGCGCGATCATCCCCGAACTCCAAGGTCTGATCGCCGACCGCATCGGCATCCACCACGCCTTCTTCCTTCCCATACTATGCTACTTCTACATAACCTTTTACGCCTTCATAGGCTCCAGGCGCAAGATTGCCGTCGTCCCAACGTCCTGAGTCCACCTCTTGATTGCGAGGAATGAATTTAGCCAAACAAATCGACCCAGCAATGTTAGTCGGCACCGGAGACTTCTACAATTTTCTTGTTAAGCACGGAGAAACACCGCCGCTTCCGAAGGGACGTATGCAATGGGCACCACTAGGTCCGGTATGGATTGATTTTCCCCGCTTGCACACGCCTGCACGGTGACTAACACACCCCGCGCCACCTGGGACTTTGACGCCCACAGGAAGCGGCACTTTCTCTCTCTAAAACAGGAATTCCTGCGTAGGTTTGGAGAATCTGGCGAATGGGCCTGACGCCGGGGCACCGGAAAAGCTGGCACAGCTTCTAGTCCTGACACCTGCAACGGGTGTTCTTGGCACAACTTTTCCTACCACAATGTTTACGGAAACTCACGAAACCGTCGATGGTCGACAGCTGTGAATCAATGTTCTCTTCTTATTCAAGGCAGTCTACTGCTTCGCCAGCTTGCCATCCGCAGTCAGCCTCTCCAGCCACCGGCGTGCCGTCGCCGCTTCCGGGCGGTCCCCATGATTCTTCAGGAAGTCCCGAAGCGCGTCCCCCGCCTCTTCATATTTCCCGGCTGCAGTCAGCGACTGCGCCACTAGCAACTCGATTTCTGGCGCTTTGCCATTCGAAGCATTCAGCGCGATCCGCGATTCTGTCACCGCCGGGTCGTACTGCTCCCGGTGGTAGTAAGCCTTCGCCAGCGTCCAATGTGTTTCGAAACTGCTGTGGGGATCCAGCTTCAAAGATTGCTCTAGCGGTGGAATCGCCGCGTCGTACTTGCCCTGATCCGAGAACGCCATACCCAGCGCCGCAAACGCATGCGCGTGCGTCGGATCGATCTGCGTGGCCTTTTCCAGCGCACTTTGCGCATCCGCAAAATTCCGCCGCTTCAAATCCAGCACTCCTTGCAAATATAAAACGTCGGGATGCCCAGGCGCGAGCGTCATCGCCTCGCCAACATACTTCTCCGCGTCCTTCAACTTATCCGCGCCCAACGCCCGCAGGCCCTTGTCGAAGGCCTCCTGCGCTTTCGGCGCGAGCACCGGTTTTCCCGGAACCCCCGAAGTCTCATTGGAATTCGGCAGCCGTTTCAAAACAATCTCGACTTCTGATTTCAACGCCACCGGAATCGACACGTCTTTTTGCGCCGCTTCGTACCCAGCAGCAGTCACGGCAATGGTGTATTCCCCGGTTGTACTGAGGATAAAGAAGGCCCGGCCTTTTCGGGTCGGACCCTGGTCGGTAGGAACTCCGGACCTGAAGACTTTAACCATCGCCGGCATGGAGATTTCCGCGCCCGAACTGTCACGAACAGTGACCGCAATTTCAGGTCGATCACCGCGAAATAGATTTGTTTCCGCGGAGCTGTCCTGAGAGCGCCCCTGCATCGGTCCCAACAGCACGCACACAGCCAGCGCCGCAACCAGTCGCGCCATCCGCAAACCTGCCAGCTTTTTCATACGATACCTAAAGGCATGTTTCAGCGGTTCGAGCGTAGTCCCCTGCGCCAAACGACGTCAACAAAAAGGTTGCTCTTTACGAAGAACCTAACCCAGGCCCCGAGGCCCGGCTCCGCGCCCACCCTGCCAATACCAGCTCGACCGGTTTTCGGGCATCCTCCGGCTATGGTATTGTCCCTCGGGCATTCGGAGGGCACACGGCATGAGCAAGCTGGTTTCGTCGATATTGCTGGCAACAGCGCTGGGAACCGCTCTATTCGCAGCATCCGCGCTGCACGGCGCAGGTTCCAGCCCGAAGGCGAAGATCGAAACGGGCAAGCTCGAGGGAAAAACCGACGGAGCCGTAAACACTTTCCTCGGCGTTCCCTATGCCGCCCCACCCGTTGGCAATCTTCGCTGGAAACCGCCGGCCCCCGCTCAAAAATGGCGCGGTGCTCGCAAAGCCACCGAATTCGGCTCGCGCTGCATGCAAGGCGCAGTCTTCGCCGACATGATTTTCCGCGATCCAGGCATCAACGAGGATTGCCTCTACCTGAACGTCTGGGTGCCCGCCGACCGGATGACCAACAGAAGCAAGTTGCCGGTCATGGTCTGGATTTACGGCGGAGGTTTTATGGCCGGCGCGACTTCCGAGCCCAGGCAGGACGGCACCAACCTCGCAAAACAAGGGGTAGTGGTCGTTTCCATGAACTATCGCCTGGGCATTTTCGGATTCTTCGCCCATCCTGAACTCGCAACCGAGTCCGGCAGGAATTCCGCCGGCAACTACGGTCTCCTCGACCAGGTTGCCGCCCTCCAATGGGTCAAGCGCAACATCGCCGCGTTCGGCGGCGACCCCGCCAACGTCACCATCTTCGGAGAAAGCGCCGGGTCTTTCTCGGTAAGCGACCTGATGGCCTCACCTGTAGCCAAGGGCTTGTTCCACAAAGCGATTGGCGAAAGCGGCGGAGCCTTCTCCAGCCAAGGCCTGCCCTTCCGCACGCTGCAGGAGAGCACAGAAGCGGGCTCGAATTTCGCCAATGCGTCGCTAAGCGCCAAAACGTTAGCGGACTTGCGCGCCATCCCAGCGCAGAAGCTTCTCGACGCCGCCATGGCTGCTAAGACCGTGCGGTTCGCTCCCAACGTCGACGGTTACTTCCTGCCGGAACCCGTCGAAGCCATCTTCGCCGCCGGGAAGCAAAGCGACGTCCCGCTACTTGCCGGCTGGAACAAAGACGAAGGCAGCTTCGCCGCCCCCAAAGAAAATCCGACCGCCGCCCTGAAAGAAGCTGCACAAAAAGAATTCGGCGATCACGCGGAAGAATTCCTTCGCCTCTATCCTTCCGAGACCGAAAAGCAAGCCGCTCGCTCAATGATCGACTTTGCAGGAGACCGCTTCATCGCCTTCTCCACCTGGAAATGGCTGGAAGCTCAAAAGAAAACTGGCAAATCCCCGGTCTATCGCTACCGCTTCGACATGCCGCACCCCGCCGACCCGAAACGCCCGCCTAACCCCGGCGCCTACCACTCCGCCGAGATCGAATACGTCTTCGGCCAACTCGACGCGGAAAATTGGGTCAGCTGGACCCCCGAATTCCACACACTGAGCGACCAGATGCGCAAATACTGGTCCGATTTCGCCCGCACCGGCGATCCCAACGGTCCAGGTTTACCGAAATGGCCAGCCTACGACGCCACCGACGGCTGGGAGGTAATGCATCTGGATGCGGAGTCGAAAGCAGAAAAGGACGCCCTGCGCGACCGCTATCTTTTCTTAAACACGGTCTGGGCCAAATGAAGGTTCGGCAACACTTTGTCGCCCGCCGTCCAAGCGAAGGATCTGGAACCGTTCGATGCGCGCGAGGAAAGATTCAGGCTATCGGTTCTAGGCTACCGCAAGAGCATGTCACCGGTTGCAAACCAGGGTCCGATGTACGACCTACTCGCTCTTAAGGATTTCGATCAGCGACGCGGTAAGCCGACTCACCACAGGTGAAAAATCGAATGCCCCACCAGGTAACCTGCGCCGAACACACCAATCAAAACCACGCCCGACCACAAAATCAGCCCAAGAAACGCCCAGGCAAGTTCCCTTTGATCATCGACTGGCTTTACCGGGAATCCTTCAACGTTCGAGCCTTTGCTGGCCGGCTGTGTATCGTCTAGGTCCATGAAGTTGACTCTGAGGATTGGTCCAGCGGATGAATATGCTTTTGAGCTTGCACCATTTCCCAAGTTTTCTGTAATAGTTCCTCGAACTCGACGTCGGACAGCGCCCGATCGGTGGTACGTGTATCGCTTGCGGTTGCCATTTCGTCCCTCCACCCGGCGCTCTGCCCCCCGCGGGGTGTAGGGAAGCAAAGTGCCAACGGTCACAAAAGCACGTCGCATTCCACGACAGGTCTTCTATGGAAATCACCCAAACGTATGAAAACAAAAGAAGGAACGATCCTGCGATTGCCGAGAACTGCGAACGACCGGAAATCCGTCTCCGATCAGTTACAGTACTCTCTTAAACTGCGGCTCTGAAAAGTCTCAATGTGATCCACTTGTAGGTGCGGGGCTTGTTGGTCCTGAGCTGCGAAGGGCTCCGTCCCGCGTCGAACCAGAGCCAAAGCCATCCGTTACCTACACAATTTGCCGTACCCCTCTGTAAAAGTACGCGAAGCTCTGCGGCTTTTCTGTTCGTCATAGCAACGCCCAACGATTCCAAATCGACCTTTCAACAACCTCAAGCCGCCACCTTGCGCAAATGCCCCCGCAGCGCCGCCAAACCCGCCCTCAGGTTGTCGCGCCCAAATCCAATGCGAAATCGATCCCCAGGCGTTGCCCCCAATTCCGACCGGTACACGCTGGCGGGCAAAAGCAAGACTCCGCTCTGTTCCAGCAGTTCCCGAGCAAACGCTTCAAGCCCGTCCCGGCCCAAATATCGCGGAAACCCGATGCACCCGCCATCCGGCAAATACCATTCGAATAAATCCGCATGTTCGGTAAAAAACGGCTCCAGCAGAGCCAGATTCTTGGCGACCAACCCGCGGTTCCGTTCCAAAATGCGTTCCCGCGCCTTGAGTGCAATCTGCGCCAGCAATTCGCTAGGCGCCGCTCCGCAGATCGAAGTGTAATGTTTCACCCGCTCCATCCGCTCAAGCGCTTCCTTATCCTGACAAGCCACCCAGCCGACCCGGAGCCCAGGCAAACCGTAAGCCTTCGACATCACCCCCAGCGAAACTCCCCGCTCGTAGAGGTCCGCAACTGGCGGCAAGGTCATCTCCGGCCGCCGCTCCAGCAAGCGGTAAACCTCGTCGCTGAACAGATAAATCCCACGCTCGCGACAAAGGGAGATCAACCTGTCCAGCGTCGTCCGCGAGATCACTTTTCCGGTGGGGTTGTGTGGAAAGTTGATGCAAATCACGCGAGTGTTAGGTCGAATCGCATCCCGTAACGCGTCCAGATCCAAATCCCATGCCCGCGCCGGGTCCAAGGCAATCCCGCTCGTCTCGCAAATGCTAAGCGGCACCGACTCCACCGACTGGTAGTTCGGTATAACCGTAATCGCGTGGTCGTCAGGTCCCAAAAGCGCATGCATAGCGGCAAAGATCCCGTCCTGCGCCCCAACGAATGTCAGAATATGCGAAGCCTCGATCCGGCCGTAGGTCCCCGCAATGGTCTCCCGCAGTTCAGGCGACCCCCAAGTCTCGCTATACCCAAGGTAAAGCGAATCCCAGGCTTCACGATCCTTCGCATCCGCCATCGTCAGTAACGCCGATAGCGTCATCGACTGCATATCTGATGCACAAAGGTGATGCCGTGCCGTGAACTCCCACTTGCTAAGAAACACCTCCAGCGCAAACGGCCGCAACTCCCGCATCGTGGTCCTCCGCCATGGCCAAATCTCAAACGAGCGAGCGATTATAACGCAGCCAAACCGCAGTGCAGTCAGATACAACGTCCGCCCAGAATCTCCCCTTCGATGCCGGCAGGGTGGCCGGATCTGCCGTATGCACCGCGCTTTCTTCAAACGATCGCGCGCCGAATTTTGTTGGCCTTTCCGACCGCGGTCTCGCCCTTGCCGTCCGCGCCATGGCACGCCGCGCATTTCGTCTTGTAGAGAGCCGCGCCCGCGTCCTGCGCCCCTGCGGGAGCACTTGTAAATCCGAGGGTCAATGCAGCGATGGCTCCAACGCTCACTCGCGCTACTTGCATCCAGCTCGTTTTCATGTGTTTCTCCTTTTTTTCGTCAACTTCGTCGTCCTATGGGTTCGCTAGAATGCATATCGCAATGATAGGGTCACCAGGTTGGCGCGAAAATATCCTGCACGACGTTGCTTTCATCCTCGTGATACCGGTAATAACCCCAGTACGCCCTGCCGGTCCAACCCTTCGCCACCCGGTAATCAACTCCCCCGAAAGGTTGGTAATACGTCGAGTTCAGCGGCCCCGACGGCGCGTTCGGCGAGATGATCAACACCGAGCCGGTCGTTCCCGTCAAGTTCGCGCCCAGCCGCGCCGTCAAACGCCGAAAGGGCGTCCACGAAGCGTCCAAGTAGCCGAAATTCGATTTGTTGGTGTAAACCGACAGCTGCTGCACCAGTCCCGCTACTCCCGTGCACGCCAAGCCGGTCTCGCATGCCGCCATTCGCACCGTTGCCCTGCATAATACTTAACGAACGAATACATCCAGGCTATTGAAATTGGAAGACTGCGTTCTCGGGAGCACCCGCTTTTGTGTTCGCCGCCCTGAGAGGGGTATGATGCACCAGACCAAAGGTCGAATCGAAAAATCGCGCTGACCACACGTTTGCGCGTTGAATGTCTGCAAGACAGCCTCAAGCATTGGGCGCAATGGGCGTCATCCAGGAGAGAAATCCGATGTTGCGAATCAACGACGAAGCCCCCAATTTCATCGCCGAAACATCACAAGGCAAGATCAACTTCCATGAATGGATCGGCGACGGCTGGGCTATCCTGTTCTCCCACCCCAAAGACTTTACGCCGGTATGTACCACGGAGTTGGGTTACATGGCCGGACTGCAGCCGGATTTCACGAAGCGCAATTGCAAGATCATCGGACTGAGCGTCGATCCGGTGACACAGCACAGCAAGTGGGCGGCGGACATCGAAGAAACCCAGGGCCACCGAGTGAATTACCCGATGATTGGAGATCCGACCCTCGAAATCGCCAAGTTGTACAACATGCTGCCGGCCGAGAGCGGCGCGACCTCCGAAGGCCGCACCGCGGCCAATAACGCCACCGTTCGTACGGTGTTCATTATCGGCCCCGATAAGAAAATCAAACTGATGCTCAGCTATCCCATGAGCACCGGCCGCAACTTCGACGAGGTGCTGCGCGTGCTCGACTCCATGCAACTCACCGCCAAGCATAAAGTCGCGACACCGGTGAATTGGAAAAATGGCGACGACGTGATCATTCTTCCGTCGGTTTCCGATGAAGAGGCCAAGCAGAAATATCCCGGCGGCTGGAAAGCGCCTCGGCCTTATCTGCGCATCGTTCCTCAGCCGAAGTAAGGCACAAGAGGAATGCGAAGCGTCTTACCCAAGGCCTCGGCGGATCTACGCGACACCCATGAATTAGGACCGCCCGGCTTCATTCCAACCGGCAATAGCAGTGCAGAAATTGCTGCGTGGTCCCAAACGGTGTTTGGTGTAGTTCCTTTGAACTCTCCACCAGCCGGAAGCGCCCACCAAACTCGCCGTGCAACGATTCCGAGTCATAGCGCATGACCTCGAGCCCGGCACATTTCGTGGGCCCTTCGGGTCCAAAGGTGCAGACAATAACGTGGCCGCCCGGCCTGACAGCGCGAACCACCTGCCGCACATAGCAGACCCGTAGCTCGAGTGTCGTCAGAAAATGGAATACCGCTCGATCGTGCCAGAGATCGAAGGCACGCGGTTCCAGCTCGATTTCCAGGATATCGCCTTCTAACCAGTGCACCTGCCCTGCAGCCGCACCCAATCGCCTTTTCGTGACTTCGATCGCCGTCCGGGAAACATCCAGCACGGTGAGATTTTTGTATCCACGAAGAAGAAGGTCATCAACAAACGTTGATTCCCCTCCGCCAATGTCAATAATAGAGTCCGAGACTGCCACCCCGGCCCGCGCGGTGAGCGCAAGCGAGGCTTCCAAGTGCGCCCGATACCAGCTAACCGCCTCAGGCGTCCGGTTCGCGTACACATTTTCCCAATGCGTCTTTACGTCCACGAAAGCACTGCCTCTACTCGGTAGTGGAGATTACACCGCTGCCATCTCCAGCTCAACCCGCCTTGTAACCGCTCGCACCTTTCCTTAGCAGTCCGCAAATAGGTGGTCCGGTAGGAATCGTGTTCTCGTCATCGCAGAAACCGGCAACGTCGACCGCACCTTCTCTCTCGATGGGCGGCCACGGGCGCGCAAGTCCGCGCGCTGGCGCGGGTCGTTTCCCAGCACAGACAGCATCATCGCAGCTTGGCGTATTCTGCCTTAGCCCCCTTCAGGATCGGGGTGTCGGAATCAGCGTCTTTCCACAGTTCCAGGAAATTCTGATAGGTCTGCTTGGCCTTGGCGGTGTCACCCTGCTGGGCATAAGCACGAGCTAGGCCGAGGTGGGCCAGTGCCCCGATGGGTTGGTTCGATATAATCCCGCGGTGATCGATGATTTTCTGAAACTCGGCGGCCGCTTCGCTGCCCTCATGCGCCGCCAGGTGAGCTTGGCCGCGCACAAATATTGGATATAAAGCACTCCAGGCGTACGTACTGAAAGTCGACTGTCCCAGCTCGGACGGTGAAGCGACGGCTCTCAGGGTGTCAATGGCCTCGGGCGCCTTGGCCTGGTTAACTGCCAATTGCGCACGCAGGGTCGGTAGGAAATTGAACTGCACCAGGGTGTCTTCCGGATATCTTTTGCCCAGACCATTGGTCAGAGCTTGCGCTCGGGCATCGTCGCCGGCAAACGCCAAGGCCAGCGCTGCTGCGTACTGCACGTCCCGGCCTTCCGAATGTCTCAGTGCGAAAGAGACTTGTTCTCCCGCTTTATCGGCATTGCCGAACAAGGCTTCACGCAGACCGGCGAGCGCGGAATACAGCGCCGCAGCTTCCTTCTCTTGCGCCCGTTCCGCCGAGTCCGTCGCGCGCCGGGAAATCTCCCGGGCATCCTTGAGCCGGCCGGAATAGGCGGCGGTATCGGATTGCAAGGCTAGCATTTCGTCCTCGACTCCCGGTTTGCCGACTAACTTTGCTGCCTGCTGTGCCATTCCCGCAGCGTCATTCTGAAGAAACGCGATCTGATAAAGAGCCGGAGGGTAAAAGGTGCTATCCAGCTTCCGTTCGAGGGCTTGACCATACGCGGCCTTGGCCTCCTCGAAGCGATTCACAGCAGTGTAGTTGACGATGAGGAACGCATAGACGACGGAGAAGTCCGGATCCAGACGGGCCGCTTCTTCGGCCTCCTTGAGGGCTCTATCATATTGTCCAACGACCGGATAGATTGCCCCCGATAAGTAAACATGTGGCAGTTGGGCGCGCGGGTAGGCCTGGATCCAAAGCAGGCAGGCCTGTTCGGCTTTTTCAATGTTGCCGGTGACGCTCTTATGATAGACCGCCGAGATGAAAAACTTCTCCTGCTCGCTGGTCCGGTCACGCAGTTCGTATGCTTTTCGGATATAGCCTGCGGCGGTGTTGGGTTCTCCTATGGAGGTATAGGCGACGCCGAGCCGCGCGTAGGCGATTGCAAAATTCGGATCGCGTTCGATGGCACGTAGAAAAAATGGAATCGAGGGGCGATTTCCCTGGTTTCTTTGAACTTTGACGCTCAAGCTAAAGGCTTTAAGGGCTTCTATCGAAGGCGTAGTGGCTTGTTCCAGCGGGGTATCAAATTTCTGCACGGTGCTGAGCGACTCGCCCAATTTATTGCGGATTTCGGAGACGGTATTTCCCAGGGCATCGAGCACATGGTTTTTGTCGTTGGCCTGAGCCTCCGCGCTGGCCAGCGATTCCCCGCTTGCGCAATTGACCGCTTTGAGGGTCAAAAGATACTGCGTGCCAATTTGCGCTATCGAACCGTCGAGAACCGCGGCGCTGCTGGTCCGCTGGCAGAGTTCCCGCGCGATCTGCGGAGTGAGCGTGGCATCCGCCCTTTGGTCCATCATCTGCAGCGTCTTCCTGATTTGCTGGTCCGAGATAATACTCAGGAACGGCGATTGCTCCAGTTGTATGGAGAGCCCCTGCCGCAGCGTGCCATCAAAGACTGCGTCGCCGGTTGAGTTCGTGAAATCGGCAAGGACAATGGTGTCTTTGTCGGTCAGCGCGTGCGCCTTACGAGAAAAAAATAACCATGCGCCCACGGCCAACGCAATGAGCAGTATGGTTGCGGTCGTTGCCACCTTCCATCGATCGGAGGTTCGGGCCGCGTGCGACGACGCATCGGTTACGGCTGCAGGTCCCGAAGTTGAGTCACGCTTCAGCCGCTGCAAATCGGTGCGAATGTCGGCCGCGTTCTGGTATCGCAGCTTCCGGTCTTTCTCCAGGGCCTTGCCGACGATGCGCTCCAGGTCCGCCGGGAGGTCAGGATTCACTCGCGCTAGCGCGGCCGGCGCTCGATTCAAAATCGCGTCGTGGATGATCGCGGCGTTCTTGGCTGGAAACGCCATAACACCCGACGCCATTTCATACAAAACAGCTCCGAACGAAAACAAGTCCGTCCGCGCATCCAGTTCTTCGCCCCGCGCCTGCTCTGGCGACATGTAAGCCACCGTGCCCATGGTCGTGCCCGGACGCGTCAGAAAATCTGCTTCAGTGACCGTGGGCATTTGCGACAGACTGACGTCCGTAGCGGGAGGGACCACCTTCGCCAAACCGAAATCGAGGATTTTGGCATGGCCGAGTTTGGTCACAAAAAGGTTCGCGGGCTTTATGTCCCGGTGGATGATGCCCTGGGCATGTGCGGCCCGAAGCGCGTCGGCAATTTCAATCGCCAGTTCCAGGATCTCGTCGAAGGGAAGAGGCTTGCCGGAGACGCGGTGTTTCAAGGTTTTGCCGTCGAGAAACTCCATCGCAATGAAATGCTGACCATGCTGCTCCCCAATGTCGTAGATGGTGCAGATATTGGGGTGATTCAAGGCCGATGCGGCCTGCGCTTCACGCCGAAACCGTTCGAGAGCGGCGTGGTCATCGAGCATATCGGCAGGTAGGAATTTCAAGGCCACCGCGCGACGCAACCGGGTATCTTCGGCCTGGTACACCACACCCATTCCACCGCCGCCGATTTTTTCCAAAATGCGGTAATGCGAAATGATTTGGCCGGCCACGAGATCGCGTCCTTCGTGGACCTCGTGGTTCTGCTCGCGACCCAGAGCGCGGGCGGCAACCTCGATCGCCGGGCTTTCCAGAAAGCTTCCCGCCTGCTGTTGAGACATCCAAAGCGATCGTACTTCGCGCTCGAGCGCGGTGTCGCTACCGCATGCCTGCCGAAGAAACGCTTCCCGTTCCCCGGGCGCACGCTCCAGCACCGACTGCAACAGGCGATCGATCTGTTTCCATCGATCAGAATCCATCAGTCGTCCCGCCCGTCAGTTCGCGGAGTAGCCAGGCCTTCGCGGTGCTCCAGTCGCGCATCACGGTGACCGGCGATACCTTGAGCACTTCGGCAGTTTCTTCCACGCTAAGGCCGCCAAAAAAGCGCATTTCCACGACCTGCACCTTGCGAGGATCGAGCCGTGCCAGCCCGTCCAAAGCGCTATCGAGCCTCACTAAATCCGCAGACCGCTGGGGACCCACCATGGCAGATTCGTCGAGAGAAATATGCGGAACGCCACCACCACGTTTCAGGTTTTGACGCCGCGCGTGTTCGACCAGGATGCGTCTCATCAACTGCGCCGAAACCGCAAAAAAATGCGCGCGATTCTGCCAGCGCATGCTCTTGTAGTTCACCAGCCGCATATACGCTTCATTCACCAGCGCCGTCGTCTGCAGACTGTGGCCGGGTCGCTCGCGTTTCATATAGCGCCCCGCGAGGCGGTGCAGTTCGCCGTAAATGATGGGAGTGAGCCTGTCGAGCGCGTCGCGATCTCCTTCACTCCAGGCCTGGAGCAACCCGCTCACCTCCGGTGGACCCTCGGCCGGGTCGTCGCGCCATCTTATCGGCTTTTCCATCGTGGCACACCCCGAGGATCATAGCCCTTCAAGGAAGTCCCTTCAAGAAAAGTGATCCCCGATGATAGTTCCGGCTCTCCGTTGGCGCCTTTACAGATGAGGGCGACGGAAGTCGCCCATCGGCACGCCCTCGCAGTGCCAAATAAAGGAGAGACACCATGAATTTTCGTAATTTGAGAGCGACTTCGGTTGGTATCGCGCGGATCGGGCTGTCACTCGCGATGTTGGCGTGGGCGGGCTGGCCGCAGGAACAAGCCGAGGCACAACAAAAGCATGCCAAGCCCGCGCACTACAAGGTCACCGACCTCGGCACGCTAGGCGGCGGGTATAGTGAGGCCTTTTACATGAACAACAAAGGAGCGATAGGCGGCGTAGCGAGCCGCGCTGACGGCAGCGAGCACGCATTTCTTTGGCAAGATGGAACCATGAAGGATCTTGGTACCCTGGGAGGCCCGAACAGCATCGCCTACGGTGGGCCCAACCTGTGGAACCAACTGGTCGGTCAATCCGACACTGCGACGGAAGATCCCAATGGTGAAGACTTTTGCGGCTTCGGCACCAAGCACATCTGCCAACCGTTCCTATGGCAACCACTGCCATATCAACACGGTGTGCTGCTCGCGCTTCCCACCTTGGGCGGCCACAACGGCGAGGCCAATGGCATCAACGATCTAGAGGAGGTGGTTGGCACCGCAGAAAATGTAACGGCCGACACATCCTGCCCCCTGGGTACCTCGCTCCACCAGTTCAAACCGGTAGTCTGGTCGATAGGTCAGCTCCGCGAACTAGGAAACTACTCGGGAGATCCGGATGGAGTCGCTATGGGGATAAACGATCACGGCGCGGTGGTGGGCGCATCGGGAGACTGCGCCGCGTACAACGGGCATACCGGGCTGAACCTGGTGCCCCGTCACGCGTTGCTGTGGCAAAAAGGAACGATGACCGACCTCGGTAACCTCGGGGGAACAGGACTGAACGGCGGAATCCTGGCTTTCAATATCAATAACCGAGATGAGGTGGTCGGTCTTTCGGACTTGCCCGAAAACACAACCTTTCACGCCTTCCTGTGGACCAAACAGACCGGCATGCAGGACCTCGGCACACTGCACGCCGACGATCTAGGCAGTTCGGCCACCGGCCTGGACGAAGAAGGGAACGTCGTTGGCCTTTCCCTGGACTCAACCATGACCCCGCACGCGTTTCTCCGGCTTGCTGGCGAGAAGATGATCGATATCAACACTCTCATTCCAGCCAACTCTCCATTGTTCCTGCTTCAAGCATGCTCCATCAATTCCCGGGGTGAGCTCACCGGCCTGGCCATCGAGACGAGTTCCGGCGACCTTCACGCCTTTCAAGCGATTCCGATAGACGCCGACGACGACAGCAGCGACGCCGCGGCGTCTGCCGAACGAGACAGTAGCGGCGCAAAGAAAAAGACCGGGATGACCGAAGGTGCGCGCAAACAGCTGCAGCATCTACTGCGCTTCCACCTACCCGCTCAGCCGGCGGAAGCGCAATAACACGCGAGCAAGCGTCATCGCGAATGTTGCCTGGTGCCAGAGAAACAATGGCAAGGGCGGAGAGACCCTTCGCCCTTCCTTCTTTTTTCAAATGAAACCCAGAGCGGACACTGATTGGGGCAAGCGACAGACAGACTCTGGTCAGGTTGTCGGCAATTCGCAAGCTAATACAGAAACGGAACTGTTGGAGAACTACGCGCCTTCACCAGGCTCCCTACTTCTTCTGTCCGTAGTACGCCAAACTGCCGTGTTTGCGAAGAAAATGCTTGTCGTGCAGATGTTTGGTGATGGCGCGGGCCTTCGGGTTGGCAGTCACGGTGTAGGTCGCGAGCGCGGCTATCTCCTCGATCACGACCGCGACGTGTGCTGCTTCGGTCGGCGTGACCCCCCAGCAAAAGGGAGCGTGGCCTGCAACGAGAACTCCAGGCATGTGCTGCGGGTCCAGTTTGGCGAAGCGCCGAACGATGGCATGACCGGTGTTGACCTCGTAGTCGGTGCGAATCTCCTTGGGGCTCAGCGGTTTGGTCATGGGGATCGGGCCGTGGAAGTAGTCCGCGTGGGTGGTGCCAAAGCACGGAATCTCGCGCTGAGCTTGAGCCCAGGCGGTCGCGAAGCGAGAGTGCGTATGAGCAACGCCGCCGATACCGGCGAAAGCCTTGTAAAGAATCAGGTGTGTGGGTAGGTCGGACGACGGACGCAGCTTCCCTTCCACCGTTTTGCCATCGAGATCGACAACCACCAGGTCGTCGGGCTTCATCACCTCATAGGGGACGCCGCTGGGCTTGATCACCACCAGCGCGTCGCTGCGGGAAATGCCGCTGGCGTTCCCGAAGGTGTACAGCACCAGGCCGCGGCGCACCAGCTCGAGGTTCACTTCCAGAACTTCTTCGCGCAAACTTTTCAGAATCATGCGTTCCCTCGCGCGTCGGCCGCAATTTTTCGCAATGCAGGAAGCACTCGTCCCACGGAGATCGCCGAGCTGTCGGTTTTGCCGAACCCAAAATACAGCTCGCGGTACAAACGGTACAGCTCTTGGTAGACCCGCGCCGCTTTCGGATCGGGCTCGATCACGCGGTGCTTCGGGCACAAAGCGTCCTGCGCTTGTTCGAGACTGGAAAAAGCCTTCGCAGCCATGGCAGCAAAAATCGCGGAACCCAGACTGGTCACGTCGGACTGCGGGATCAAAATCGGCTTGTTCAATACGTTGGCGTACACTTGATTCAGTACCTCATTCTTTTGCGGAATCCCGCCGGCGTTGATGACGCGATTAATTGGGACGCCGTGCTCTTCCATGCGCTCCAGAATGATCCGCGTGTGGAATGCGGTGCCCTCGATGGCGGCGAACAACTCATCCTGGGCGGTGTTCGTCAAGTTCCAGCCGAGCGTGATGCCGCCGAGTTCGGGATTCACGAGAACCGTGCGGTCGCCATTGTCCCAGGTCAGCCGCAGCAATCCGCTCTGGCCGGCGGCGTAGGATTCGAGGCCAGCGGAAAGCGCGGCCACGGTGCTGTTGGCGCGCTGCGCGATGGCATTAAAAATATCGCCAGTTGCGGAAAGGCCCGCTTCCACGCCGGTCTTGTTCGGATGCACCGAACCCGGCACCACGCCGCAAACGCCGGGAATCAGGCGTTTGTCATCGCTCATCGCGATGATGCAGGTGGAAGTGCCGACGACGTTGACGACGTCGCCGGTGCGCGCACCCGCGCCGATAGCGTCCCAGTGCGCGTCGAACGCGCCTACCGGAATCGGAATTCCGGCGCGCAGGCCGAGCTTAGCTGCCCACTCTGGAGCGAGCGTTCCCGCCAATTGGTCGCTGGCAGCATAGCGGCCGTTCAATTTTGGGCGGATGCCGGCAAGCAGCGGATCGACGTCGGTGAGAAATTTTTCCGACGGCAAACCGCCGAGTGCAGCGTTCCACATCCATTTGTGGCCCATGGCGCAAATGGAACGCGGTGCTTTGGCCGGATCGGTGATGCCACAGAGGACGGCGGCAACCATGTCGCAATGTTCAAAGGCGGTGACCAAGCGGTCGCGCTTGTCGGGGTTGTGGCGCAGCCAGTGCAGCAGCTTCGAGAAGCCCCATTCGGAGGAATAGATGCCGCCGCACCAGTCGATCACTTCTTGCTTTTCGCGGTGCGCAATCTCAGTGATCAGCGCGGCTTCCCCGGCGGCGCGGTGGTCGCACCAGAGATAGTATTCGTCGAGCGGCTCCAGATTCGCGCCGACGGGAATTACGCTGGAGCCGGTGGTGTCGATGGCAAGGGCGGATACTTGATCGCCGGAAATTTTGGCTGAGGCGATGGCTTTCTGCGCGGCTTCGGCGAGAGCGCGCATGTGGTCTTCGTGGCTTTGGGTGGCGAAATCGGGGTCGTCTTTGCGGCGATGCAGAGGATATTCGGCGACGCCCGAGCCGAGACGGCCGCGCACGGTGTCCACCACGGTCACGCGAACGCTTAGGGTTCCGAAATCGACGCCGGCTACCAGTGCCACGGCATTTTCTCCGATGTTTGGCGTTGACTTTAGTCGCCGTGGGCGTACATTTCCCAGCCGAAATAACGGGTCGTCGCTTCGTGTACCACCGGTGCGACGGTCGAGAAATTCGCGGCCACGTGGTGCTCGAAACCATTTTCGCAGATGTAGCGCAGCAGCTTTTGCATTTGCGGGATTTCCACCACGCCGGCTCCGCCGAAGGTTTCTAGTGGATCATCGGTGAAGCGGCCGCCGCCGGAGTAGCCGCGGATCTTGCCGGTGAAATCGTCGGTGGAAAAACGGGCGAAGCTCATGGCGCCTGGCTTCACCTTGCCGACGCAGGTGCCGAAGGTGTTGTCCTTGCCAACCGTACCCGCGATGATGGCTTGGAAGTCCATGGTCACTTCTTTGAAGAAATGTTTGGGCAAGTTGCTGCAGTGGAAGCAAACGGCTTTGTTGGGATCCGTACCGTAGTTGTTGTTCCAGTCGAGCAACGCGCTCGGGGTTTCGGAGGCGAGTTGCAGCACGTGCATGCCCAGGACGCCACAGACGTCTACTTCGCAGGCGCTGGAGAGCAGCGAGTCGCTCATCATGCTCATGACCGTGCAGGGGACTACGCCGAGGTTTTCTTCGAGCGACGTCCAGCATTGCACGGCGCTGATTTGCACGTCGGCGGATTTCATCCAGTCATCGACTACCGCTCCGAGCTTGGCCATTTTCAGCAGTGCAACTGGGGGAATGCCGCTGGTGGATACGTATTTCTGGATCGAATTCAGCTTGCCTGTCGCGGCCGGGTCGTCATCCTTCATGCGCGAAATGCGGCCGATGACTTCGGAGAGATCGAGAGTTTCTACCGAGATGCCGTTGTGCTCCAGGATTTTTTCGCTGTAGCGGACGGTGTTGAATGCGGCGGGACGCGCGCCGATGGCGCCGATGCGAAGATTGCGAAGTCCTTTGACGACGCGGCAGACACCCGCGAACCATTCGAGATCTTTCTTGAATTCTTCGGAACTGGGGGCTTCGGTGTGTAGCGAGGTAATCGAATACGGAATACCGTATTGCTTCAGGTTGTTGCAGGCGGACATTTTTCCGCAGAATGAATCGCGACGATGCGCGATGGTCATTTTACCTGGGGTATCGGGAGTGGCTTGGATCAACACCGGGACGTCGAGGCGAGCCATGCGCAGGGTGTCGGCGATGGCGCGTTCGTCGCCGAAATTTGGGAGCGAGACGATTACGCCATCGATCTTGCTGGCGGCGGCTTTGAATAATTCGGCGCAGCGTTTGGCTTCTTCGTGGGTTTCTACGGCGCCGTGCTTGCTGAGATCGG